>Ga0209044_1002101_pt1 | contig 11246 bp, 4 predicted proteins | sample SaaInlV_130m_DNA_FD_184655 | JGI IMG/M metagenome (GOLD analysis project Ga0209044, IMG submission 184655) | Marine microbial communities from expanding oxygen minimum zones in the Saanich Inlet - SI037_S4LV_130m_DNA (SPAdes) (version 2) | ecosystem: Environmental > Aquatic > Marine > Intertidal... | reverse complement strand
TCCTGTAATTGATGACAGGATATTCAGGAAAATACCTACGATAGGAATCATAATGATACTTTTGATAAATGCGTTATATGTATTTCCAAATAAAATCATCCAACATGATATTTGTAACAATTATCACAATAACCTTCTCCCTTTAATCCAAAATTTTCCTCTGAACTGTATGTCCTCATTGATAGTTTATTGTTCATGCTGTAAGAAGACGATGCACTTTGATGAGGTGAGATTTTGATATGAGAATTGGTATCATAGAAAGTGTGTTTGGCATATTACTCACTTGATAAGACTAGATAATTTCTTCTAAATGATTTCACGCCTAAGGGCGTAGTAATATTTTACCAATTCTCTTACCTGGCGCTCACAACATCATATTATCATATTTCTTTACTCTGAATCTTAAATTATCCCACATTGTTATTTTCCCCTGAAAAGAGGGGAGTTCAGAGAGGCTGATTATTTTTCAAAATTCAGGAGTGATTTTGTGACTATTTACCTAAATAATGGTAAGATATGATGTTCATTATGAGGGGTTTAATTTTTGGTGTTATTGCCGTGGCCTTGATTGCCCCTTTCTTGATTCTTGAAAGTAATGCCATCTTTACTCCTGTGATTCCAATATACTCAATTGACAATGCACCAACAATTGATGAATTTAAAAAATTCAGCCAAGATAATTTGTTAAAAGATTATGGTCCTTTTTCAATTACCCGTGAAAACGGAGAGAGAATAGATAGTTATTATTTTTATGATGATTCAAAAAAACCAAAAATTATTTTGTACATTGAAGATAGCACTGATGAGAGATTAGAAAATTATCGTCCTTATAATTCTGATTTTATTACATGGTATTTTGAAGCAGAACATAACAAGGGTTATTTTATTTATGCTGAAAGAAATGGTAACTCTTGTTTATTCCCTTCTGAAAAATATGCTGATTTCTGGTCTGGAGTATATTCTGGATGTGATGGAGGTGCAGTAGAAGTTAAAGAAACAGATGAGGGATTTGCAATATATGTAAAATTCTTTGATGATGTTGTATCTCCAACTATCGATGATCCATATTCTCTGTATTTTGATTATGTTGATATTCAAGAAAGTGATGAAGATGGCATATTAAAAAAATGGAAATCATATCATTTCCCTGATTTATGGACTGAAGGTAAAGCAGTTCCAATGATGGAGCCAATTTTATATCCAATACAGGTTAATTCTGGAAAAATTTCCACAGATGATTTTCTATACAAACCAATTGACATTCTTACAGAAAAATTGACACGAAATTCATTTTCATGTGCAGATGACACTGTTTCTATTGATACTTCTGAAAAAATATACTCTCTTGATGATGTTGTAAATGTACATGTTTCAGTAAAATCTGCTTATGATGAAAAAAATGTCAAATTACGATTGTATAATTTAGAACTTGATGAACTGTATCAAAAACAAGGAAAAATTTCATCAGATGGAAAAGTATCCTTTTTAATTGATTTAGATAAAGTGGATGGAATCCATGAACTTGGAAATCAAGCATTCAAGGTTGAGGCTGAATACGGCATTGATGGGCCAAAAGATTTCACATATTTTGGTATTGGTAAAACTCCTGTTCCTGAAAAACCTGACCTTTGTTATTTTTATGCCACTTTTGATAAATTCTCAAAGTCTGCTTCATTTTTGATACATGTAGAAGACCCATCAAATACTGGATATGATCAAGTTCAAATTTTTGTAGACAAACAAGGTGATTCAATCAAAAATCTAGATAGTAATGATGTTTCTTATTCAATTGATACCACACACATTGGTGCTCATGAATATTCCAGTGACGGTGGATGGTTAACTCACAATGCTCATAATGGAGAGGGCCGAATTCTTCAATCTGCTAATGGATATGATGCATTTCTTCATGTTGATAATGTTTCAGAGAATTTCAAATTTGCAATAGAACAAATTGATCACACTGGCTATGATTTGAAAACTACACGAATACCTAACACTGGATTCTCTACAATGCCTGAATTTTGGTCTGATATCGAATTACATAATGATAAGCCTTCTGTATTACTTGCTGATAGATATCAACCAGATGAAATTGTTGTAACTCAACTACTTGACATCAATTTAATTTTGATTGGTGATACTTGGGATCCTGAACTTGAAAAATTAATTAAAAAAAATCTAAACGAAAAATATTCCCCATTCATTCATTCTGAATTAAATCGTGCAGGAATTACATATCATTATAATTTTGATTTTGTCGATGTATCTGAATCTGATTCTAATGCTTTGTTTGACTTTGTTACCTCTGAATCTGAATCTTGGGGCAATACATTCTATGGCAAGGAAGATTTTGATGATCCTTGGGGATTTGGTCCATGGATTCAGGCAAATCACACTGAATGGGTAAACTATGATCGATATGATGTTGATTACAAAATAATGGATGCTGAAAAAATGGAAGACTATATTCAAAAAAATATTATTACTCTAAATAACAAATTTACAAAGCCCACTGCAGTAAATCTTGTTTTCATATCTGGTGACATGGATGATGTTGACTTCCTTCACACCTATGGTCTTTACAAAAAAGACCAAACGACTCAAAAATACCATGATGCTGTTGGCATGATGGGTTTTGGTGGAAAGTACAACTTTTACTTTTTTGATTTGTATGCTGTACCTTGGGATGATTGGCAAGGATGGTTTGATTATGATTTAACTGATGAGTATGGGTATGACAAGGCATGGAATAATAACATGAAAAATTTACACGACATTCATACTTCTCAAGAACATGCAAATCTAATTTCAAACTATGTCAACAATTCTACTTCGATGATAATTACTCCATCTTACCTTTACGGTCCGACATACAAATCAAACATTACTATGGATATAGTATTGATTGCTGATGGTGGTCTTTCTGATATCCCTACATTAACTGGTAAATATTTTGATGAAACTAAAATAAAAAAACAACTTGAGGAATTGGCACCATTTACCAAATGGAATATCAAATTCTCTGTATTTGACATACAGGATAGAGAACTTTCAGACTCTGTAAAGAAGGTAATTCAATCAAAAGAAACCATTCTATTTTCTGAGGACTTCCCTGAATTAGGCAGTGTTGGTATTATTGATACTGATAAACTCAAAAAAGCTTTGGTTGAATGGGCATCTACTAGAACTAGTAGTAAGTTCAAAGATTTTACAGATGTTAAAGAGTCATCATGGACAATTCCTGTAGCTATTGTTATTGCAGATTCAAAAGATGATGTGTATATTGGTAATATTGGAACTGTGGGAATTGCACCTGCTCATCCTGATGACCCTAGACAACCTTGCTGTTCAATAGGGATTACTACTGACTATAATGTCTGGACTCAGGAATCAAGTGTAACTGATTTGGTTTTACACGAAATTGGTCATACTCTAAGTTTCATGCATCCATTTATGGGATATGATGATGAAGGAGAATTCAAAGTCTATGATTATTTTGAAAAATGGTACTGGGGAGTGATGGGGTATAATGAACCGTTTCAAGGCTGTGGTACTTGGTATGGGTATTTGGTAGATAATGATGATGATGGTTGGTGTGGAATTGCAGATACGTTTTTCACTCAATTTGATAAGGATAATTACTCTAGAGGTGTTACGGTATATTTGATTAAAGCCGCTCAGACTAATCTCTATAATTCAATGATTCAACTGGAAAGAAATGGTCAAGATCTAAACCAATTAGATGGTTCTACAAAAAAGTTCATTTCTGAAATTGAATCATTATTGGATGAATCTGATTCAAAATTAAAAGGAAATGATTTGTTATCTGATAATGGTGCAATACAAACTGCACTAAAGGCGGCAATTCTTTCTAGTGAATTTGCAGAAAAACAAGGTGTATCTTACGTAGAAGATACTCCATTACTCACAACCCTTGAGATTCCTGAATGGATTAAAACTAATGCAGGCTGGTGGGCTGATGACTCTATTTCCCAAACTGAATTTCTAAAAACAATAGAGTTTTTGATAAAGCAAAATATTCTGATTATTCCAGACATTGCTAAATCTGGAGAAACATCTTCTGAACCTGTACCTGAATGGATTAAAAACAACGCAGGCTGGTGGGCTGATGGTTCCATTGATGATGAAGCATTTGTAAACGGAATTCAATATTTAGTAGAACAAGGAATTATTCCAGTTTAATTTAAAACTGATTTCACGACTAAGGGCGTAGTAATATTTTACCAATTCTCTTACCTATCCTAAAATATCATACTGCATTATTTTCATCTGAAAAAAGCGGAGTTCCGAGATCATGATTATTTTTTGAAATTCAGGTATGATTTTGTGCCTAAATCATAAATAGTTTCAATATGTGAAGTTCATATTGAAAATTGTTTTTTTACTTTTACTACTAGTGATAACTAGTGGAGTTGTATTTGGGGATGCTTTTGCTCAAAAAATAATTCAAGATGATGTTACTGGAGGAGATTGTACTCTGATTGGCACATGGGAATCTTCATCAAAAACTTGTACATTATCAGGAAATATTTCTGAAGATATTATTGGTCCCAGTGTAAGTGCAGGAATTGTAATTCTAGGGGATGGAATAACTTTAGATGGGAATGACTTCATTCTAACTGGAATTGATTCACCTCAAGGACAAGGTGGCGGAGTTGGAATTATTGCTTATGGAAACAATGTCATCATTAAAAATTTTTCAGTAACTGGAACCTTTAGTGATTGTATTGCTGTGTATCCAGCCTGGCCTGATTACAATACACCAAATGATAATATCATAAAAGATAATTCATTAACTTGTGGTTCAAGAGGAATTTATGTATCTGATGCATTAACAACAACAGTTCAAAATAATGTGATTGAAAATCATGGGGAAGATGGAATTGTAATTAGTAATTCTGATGGTGGATATATTTTACAAAATACTGTTTCTAATAATGGCAGATATGGAATTCAAATTGGAAATTCAAATGGAAATACAATTGATGGCAACACAATTAACAATAATGTGAATAATGCAATTAGAGTTTACTCTAGTGACAGCGGTAACAGTTTAACAAATAATTCTATTGATGGCTCTTCATCTTCCACAACAACAGATGGTGTTGTTTTACTTTCTGGAGACAATACTGTTTCATCAAATATCATTTCAGGTTTTACTGGAGGTAATGGACGTGGGATTTGGATTGATTCAGATAATAATCAAATTTTAGACAACACAATTTCTTCAAGTAGAATTGGAGTGGCAGTTTGGTCTGGAATAAAAAATAATGTTATTTCTGGAAATACATTTAATTCTAATTCTGAATATGCCTTATACGTTTCAGGACCTACGAATACAATTTCTGAAAACACTGTTTCATCTAGTTCTAACAATGACATCGTAATTTCTGGAAGTTATGCCACAGGAAACATTGTGCAAAATAATTCTTGGTCAAATTATGATGAACCTAATGATGCCTGTTATGATGATAATTCTAATGGATTTTGTGATGATCCATATGTGTTCTCAGGAGGTCAGGATAACACTTCAAAATGTATTATTTGTGAATCCTCTCCACCCTCAGTCCCACAAGATGGTGAATTTGTTTTACCATGCTCAATGCAAGAAGCAGGGGACGGAGTGTCTGCAGGAAGTTGTCATGGATTTTATACAAATGAAAAAGCGAGAGCAGAAGTTGGGATAACTTATCATTCAGGATTATTTCCAATTAAAGATTATACTGCAACAGGATATTTTATTGGCGATGATGGAGTTCAAGGACCAAACATTACTGTGAATCATAGTTTGATTAATCCTAATACGTCTGCAACATTGGTCTTTGAAAATTCTCAAACAGGATTCGTATCTGAATTTAAAATGCAGATGCTTGGCGGTGACTTGGTAGTAGATGAACCTGACACAATTCCTCCTGTAATTGTAGTTCCAAATAATATGGCAATAGAGGCTACAAGTAACAACCCCTCACCTGTAACATTTTCTGTAACCTCCACTGATGATACTGATGGACCATTAACTCCGGCATGTTCTCATAATTCAGGAAATAATTTCCCAATTGGATTAACTACTGTTACTTGTACTGCAACAGATAATGCTGGAAATGCAAAGTCTGAATCATTTACAATTACTGTAACTTACAATCAACCATCATGTGGTGCTGGAACTGTATTTGATGAGAATAACAATTCATGTGTTTTAGAAGGAACTACGGACCCAACACCAGAACCAGAACCAGAATTTAAATCAAAAGTAACTATTATTCCAACACCAGGATCAGGATCACCTGGATGTGAAGAAACATCCACAGGTTGTTTCATCCCTGATACTGCATATGTGCGAGTTGGAGGAATTGTCACCTTCTCAAATACTGATAATGCAGCACATACATTCACAGCTGGGACAGGAGGTGAAGGAAATAGAGGAGACTTTGATTCTGGAATGATTATGGCCGGAGGAGATTTTGAATTTTTCCCTGATGATGATGGGGAAATTCCATACTATTGTATGGTTCATCCTTGGATGGAAGGGTTACTAGTAGTGGGGGGAGAACCTGTACCACAATCTGAACCAAATTCTTCTAATTCTGGAGTAAAACTAATGTCAATTTCACCATACGAATTTGATATTGATGACAAATTTACGATTTCAGGATCTGTGTGGGATGATGAAAAAACATTACTTGTCGCATCTATGAAAGGCCCTCACGGTGAAAAATTAATCAAAAATACCGTCTCTAATTCTGATAGTTCATACTCTTTCATTCCTATAGATGCCAGACAATTGTTTAACACTGATGGTACATATTCTATTACCGTATTTTCAGAAAATCAAAGAATTGAAGATGGAAGAACAATTACCCTTTATTTTGATGGTGATGAAATAACAAGATCTCCTAACTCCAATCCGCCATCCTCATCTGATTTTGAATTAGATTTTGAAACTAGTGGTATGAGTGTACTAAAAATTGAAGAAGATGATAATTTCATATCTTTAATTTTAACTGTAGATGTTACATCATCTATGGGAATTTTAGAAATAACTTTTCCTAGAGAATATTTTGATTCTGTTTTTGATGGTATAGATGATGAGTTTATAGTATTAGCGGATGGTAATCTACCAAATTTTACTGAAACTCAAACAAATTCTCAAAGTAGAACATTGAGAATAGATTTACCTTTGGGTACTGAAGAAGTTGAAATTATTGGATCCGTATTCCATGGAAATATCTCAAATGACTTTCCAAATAATTCCCAATTTACAGTAAAATCTCATCAATCATTGTACAGTAATGGTGATAATATCATCATTTCTGGTTTAATTGGAACTTTGGCAGAATACTCTCAATCTGTAACTATTGTAGTTGTTAGTCCTATCGGAGAGATTACATCTATTATGCAAGTAATACCTAGCACTGATGGAACATTCTCTACAATAGTTAAAGCTGGAGGTACCATGATTGCTACTGGAACTTATGAAATTAGAGCACAGTACGGTTCTTCAAAAATTACAAACACATTTTATTATTCGGGTGGAGATCCTGGAACTACTCCAACACCTGAACCTTACCCAGAATTAGATGATGAGGTAACAATAGTTCCTGCACAGGGTTCTGGTGCACCTGGATGTGAAGAAACATCATCTGGATGTTTCATTCCAAGTATTGCATCTGTTTCAGCTGGTGGTAAGGTAATTATGAAAAATACTGATTCTGCAGCTCACACATTTACTTCTGGAACTCCTGGTGATGGGCCTGATGGTAGATTTGATACTGGATTATTGATGGCTGGAAGTTCATTTGAATGGTCTCCATTTTCTGAAGGCACAGCACCGTACTTTTGCATGGTTCATCCTTGGATGGAAGGATTAATTCTAATTGGAACAGGTACCAATCTTCCACCAACTGAGCCAAATGATGATCATATTGATTTAGAAATCAAAATGGAACATGGAGTTTATGATATTAACACTGTAGCAGTTTTAGATATTTCACTTTCAGGCACAAATAAGCCTCAAAATATGGCAATTGATGTCACAGACCCTAGAGGAACAACTGTGATTTCTCGTTCTTCTATGGTTGATCCTGGCATGGGGATTGCATTTGAGTTTAAAATAGATGAAAGTTTCAAACAAGGAAATTACAAAGTAACTGCAACAACTTCAGATGAAAATAGAATTGTCCAAGACAACACTTACTTTAAAGTAAAATCACAATTCAATTCTTTTAAAATTACCTCTGTTCAAGTGACTGATCAAAAAGGAAACCCTTCTAATTTAGAAGCAGGTGAAATTGGATTTATCAAAGTTAATCTTGAATCAAACAAATCTATTGCAACATTAATGACTGTAAACATATTTGATGCAGATTTAACTAGTATTGGAATTGGTTCTATTAACACAACATTGAGTTCGGGTGATTCTGAAATTATTTTGTCCTTTAACATTCCTGATGATGCAGAAATTGGTTCTGCCAATATCTATGTCAATGCATTTTCTGATTGGCCAAGTAGTGGTGGAATTCCATTGACAACTGAAGTCTCAATAGTGGAGGATATAGAATGAAATTAGTATTGGTTGCTTTGTTGTTAATGATTAGTATTGTTCCTGTATTTGCACAATCTGTAATTTCATTTGATGTGGATACAACAAAGTTTGCTCCAGGTGAAATAGTTGAATTAACTGGAACTGTTGGAACTGGACTTGAAGGTAAAACAGTTGCAGTGGAAGTAAATGATAGTGAAGGAAAAATAATTTTGATCAGAACTATAACATCCGATATTAATGGAAACTTTTCTCTAAAATTCAAAGTTCCAAATGATGTAACCCCTGGAGATTTGAATATTGTAACTAATGTAGAGATGGATGGTCTATCTTTTTCTGAAGAAAAATATGTGGAGGTAACTACTAGTTCAGACCCAATATGTGGAACTGGAACCATTCTCAAAGATGGAATGTGTATAGTTGATACTTCAAAAACATCTAGTAAAACTAGTGAAAAATCCTCTAAAGGTGGCGGATGTCTTATTGCAACAGCAACTTATGGTTCAGAATTGGCCCCTGAAGTTCAGAAATTACGTGAATTACGTGATAATTCCCTACTATCTACTGAATCAGGCACCAATTTCATGAGTACTTTTAATGATATTTACTATACTTTCTCACCAATTATAGCTGATTATGAAAGAGAGAATCCAGTTTTCAAAGAAATGGTCAAAATTGCCATTACTCCAATGATTAGTTCACTATCGATTCTCAATTATGTTGATATGGATTCTGAAAGTTCAGTACTGAGATATGGAATTTCTTTGATTGTACTTAATGCAATGATGTACATTGGAGTCCCTGTAGTTGTAATTATAAAGTTGAAAAAATGAAATTATTAATTATTTTTGTCTTAGCATTTGTTTTGTTAATCCCTAGCAATGTTCTTGCACAATCAAACAATGACGTTGGAACACTTGATGTTGGACAAGATACATACGAAGTTTTATCTTCTGAAAAACTTTTCATAACTATTTCTGGAAACATAAAGTACACATTAGGAACAAAAATGGTTACACTATCTATTGTAAATCCTGACAATGAACCAGATGGTGCAAAACTAGTACCTTCTTCAAATGGAAATTTTGAATACATAATTGAATTTGATTCTGAATCCATTAAAGGAGAATACAAAGTATTTGCATCCTATAATGGGGATGTTTTTGAAACAAAATCATTTGTTCTAAAAGAAAAAAAACTTTCTATTGAAGATATTCTCAAAGCCCGAGGTGAAAAAATAGATAAAGAAGAACCTGTTATCCCTGAACCTGTTGATGAACCTATTCCTGATGATCCTGCACCTGTAAGTAACCAATCACATGTTCCAAATTTTGCAGACCCTAACAAAGATCCTCAATACTACCTTGATAGATACTATAATGAAATCAAATACAAACTGTGGTTTGATAGTAATTATCCTGATTATACTATAGAAGAAGCAGTAGGACTTGTTCCTAAAAGTCTAGTTCCTGTATGGGTGAAAAATATCAGTTTGTGGTTTGGTGAGGGTACTATTTCTGAAGTTGAGTTTTTAGATGCTGTTTCATTTCTAATTAAAAATAATATTTTACAAGATGAATCTAATTCATCTGTTGAGGATAAAGGGAATTTTCAAGTAATGTATGATTCAACTAGTAATTTAAAATACATCAAAATACAAAATGATCTAAAACAATTGCAATTTTTTGAAAAAAAGTCTAAAGATCTCAATTCTAAACTAAATCTACCTAGCAATATCTTGGTAAACGTTGCTGAATGTAATGAAATCAATGCATTTTACGATGGTAGTATCGATACCATAATCATGTGTTATGAGATGATGGAGTATCTAGATGAACTTTTCACTTCCATGTATGATGATGAACAAACAATTCGTGCAGGAATTCATGGTGCATTGGAATTTTTCTTTTTACATGAACTCGGACATGCGTTAATTGATGTCTATGATATTCCTATTACTGGAATGGAAGAAGATGCAGTAGATCAACTTGCGGCAATAATTTTGTTACAAAAAGGAAATGACGGGATTCCAGCAATTGCTGCAACTTCTGTATTTTTTGGAGTTCATGGAATGTCTGTCACAGATGTTGATCAGCTATCTTTTGCAGATGAACATTCATTAGATTTGCAACGATTTTACAATATCTTGTGTTTCACATACGGAAGTGATGTGACTGAATATGGAGTTTTAATCGATTTGAATCTATTACCTGAAGAAAGATCAATTCGTTGTACTGATGAATATTCTCAAATATCTCAAAGTTGGAGAACTCTTTTGTCCCCCTATGAAAAATCACTTAGTTTGATTGATGGGTGATTGATGAATGAAACCAATAGTAATTATCACAATAACCTAGTCTCTTTTATCACAAAATCCCTCTAAACTGTATGTCCTCATTAATCGTATATTGTTCATGTTGTAAGAAGACTATGCATTGGGATGAAGTCCGATTCAGATATGAGAATTGGTATCATAGAAAATGTGTTTGGCATATTGCTCACTTGATAAGATTGGATAATTTCTTCTAAATGATTTTACGCCTAAGGGCGTAGTAATATTTTACCAATTCTCTTACCTGGCGTAAATTTATCTGATATTTTTTATGGTATTGTGAGACATTGATTTCCGTATAATTGGTAACAATTTGTTAAAAGAAAATAGAATGCTATGACTAAAAATGGA
>Ga0209044_1002099_pt1 | contig 11249 bp, 9 predicted proteins | sample SaaInlV_130m_DNA_FD_184655 | JGI IMG/M metagenome (GOLD analysis project Ga0209044, IMG submission 184655) | Marine microbial communities from expanding oxygen minimum zones in the Saanich Inlet - SI037_S4LV_130m_DNA (SPAdes) (version 2) | ecosystem: Environmental > Aquatic > Marine > Intertidal... | reverse complement strand
CAGGCTGGGGTGTCAGAATCCTGTAAACAATAATATAAAATTAATGCTTTTTCGATTATTTCACGACCTGCCATTATTGCATATTTTTTAACTTTACTCCAAAATGAACTATCACTATATTCTTTATTAAATTCATTATTGTTGTTATTCTCGCTCATAATATCTCCTTTATTTTGTTTATTCTCTATTACGCATCTCTTTGCTTACTGATAAACCGCTTATTGGTTTTTAACAGTAAGTTGATGATTGAGATTTGTAGAACAAGGTAGGGGATATACAAAAATCCCCCGCAAGCCTCGAGTTAATTACACCACGTAACTGTCCCAAGCGCTCAGTGAGCTGCCTACGAGGGAAACTATCCTCGAGCTGCTCAAATAAGCGCTTTACATCTTGGGTATTATGGTATATCATTTCATGATTTCCATTAGTTTCTTCATTTCTAGTAGAGTCCTTGTCATCTTTATCTTTTTCCGAATCATTATCATTTTCTACGAGTTCTTTTACAGTTGCCCCCCAAGACGTTACTTTTCCACCTACAAATGTAATAGACAGGCGATGAATAGGTTTATCGTGTTGAATTATTCCATGAGTTTTATTTGGAATTATATCGCCTTTTGATGATTTTCCAGATTGAACTTCAATGGTTCTAACTTCATAAATCCAGATTACTTCATTACTAGAATTATTACCAGATTGAACAACAAGTGGAGCTCCTAACCTTGCCTTTGTCTCTTGGATGGACAAGCCTTCTTCAAGTTGAAGCGTTTCATCTACATCAATAAACGGAGTATTGAATGAAACACACCCTGTAGAAAATGAAAGGCAAAAGGATAAGATTAAAAACAAACGATTTGTCATCATTATTCATCCTCATTCAAAATTGGTCCCCAAGATTCTAGTTTTTTAGCATTAAAGGTCAATGCAAGTCTATGATCCGCACCTCCATGTTTAAAATTTCTATGTTTTTTATTCGGACCGCCTCTTTGCACTACAGGGATGATATCTGGTTTAGATTGGACTTCGATATTCCTTATTTCATAAACCCAAACAACTTTACCTTTTCCACCAGATTCAACAAAAAGCGGATTTCCAATTGATTTTAACACTTCATTTGTAGACATTCCAAACGAGAGTTGTGTCGTTTCATCAGTGTCAATGAAAGGTGTATTAAAACTTGCGCATCCTAAAAGTATTGCTACCATTAGCATCGTTAATGTTAGATTGATTTTTCTCATTTTCCATTCTCCTTGATCTTCTCCCCACACCGTTCACAAAAAGATGCATGAGGATCTGTTAGTGGTTTTTCACAGTAGTAGCATTCAGATATCATTTGTTCACCACAACGGCTACAGTATTCAGTGTTTCCGTCATTCTTTGCGGGCTTAAAAAAGCCACACTTTGTGCAAAGCTGAATTGTTTCTTCTAAATGCTTTACTTTCATAGTAGTAAAGATACGAAACCGAAATAAACAAACCGGTTAACCGTGGGCTTTGTGGTCTGGAATTACTCTATTACAGGTTTTTTGATAATTCTAATATCGACTCATCATTCGGATATATCTTGAGTGCATTATCTATCATATCCTTTGATTTATCTGAATCATACAATTCAATAAGTGATTCGATTGTGTATATATAATCATTATAATACCCTATCCGGATAGACTCAATCCATAAACCATCTACCCCTAATGCAATATCTCCGTTATATAAATTAAAAGCTGTCTCAAAGTATCTTATGGCATCATCATTCAAATTGTGTTTTTTAGCTTCTTTTCCTCGAGTGATGGAACGATCAAAAGAATCAATATCAAGTCGATATTGATTAGATTCCCAGTTGAAACGGATGGTCCCATTTTCTTGAACAAGCATTGCTTCGTCAAATCCCCGAAATGTTTTACGCACACGGGTCATGAGTGTATTTCTTATCTTTTTACATCGATCTATGTTATCTGCATCTGGATTCCAAAAATCACGTAGAATAGCATCTAAAGAAATAGGATATTCATTTTTCCAACCTTTGAGAATGATATAAATCAGAATTTCTAATGATCTTTTATTTGACCAATCTTTCGCACTTAATCTTCGATGGTTCAAATATAACTTAGGACTTCCTAACAAATTAATAATTATAGGAATATCTGAGCTTTTATCCATTGCTTGACTTTGCTCATCATCCACAACATCAATATCCCATACTTGAATAGCTTGAATGATTTTATCCTGCACCTGCGGTTCACGGGTAAAGTTTGATATTTTTATAAATCCCATGGATGTTTTGTTCATGAGCGATTCATGCCACCCTTCCAGCAGTTTAATAAAAGGACTTTTTTTACCTTTAAATCTTGGAGATTTCATCTCAGTATGATTTGAAAGACCTTCAATTAACGAATGAATATATTCCCAACGTTTTAGAGCTAAATGATTTTTTGATTTTTGATTTTTCAACCAGCCATAAACCTTTAATCCATAACATAATCCACTACCGTCAAACGCTTCTTCAAATTCCCTGACTAAAGCTAAGGTTGCACGAATATTCCCCTTTAACATAAAGTTTATAACATGGAGCCCAATATCATCAGAATGGATTTCAGGGCTGGTTTCCTGGTGCAGTTTAAAACCTTCCATATCATTATGGTCCAATAAGGTATAAACTTTAACTTGTGCGAAAATGTATATCAAAACATCCATATCAACTGATTTTAAAAATGCATTCACTTTATCATGGGTTTTGTCTGCTTTATCTTTGTCTATGACATATAAAGCGGGGTACATAAATCCTTCCGCCACATGAATATGAAACGCATCATTGGATTTGGCCGCTTCATTTTTAACAGACTCAAGTATCTTCATGCCTTCTTTGTATTGCCCGCTATCCATTAAATATTCTCCGAGCAACAATCTGGGTTTAAATGGCGTTTCTGGAAATTGCTTTAATAATTCAAGAGCATTTTTAAATTCTTTTTGTGCATCTTTAATATTTCCAATAAAATATGTATCTCTAACCAGTGATGCGTAAACCGTTGGCAATTCAGATAATAGATTTTGCTTTTTCATTGTTTCAATAATAGAGCGATAGTTTTGAATCAGCATCCCACTTTGTTCATTCTCTGCTAAAACCATTGTTTTAGCTCGACGCGCTTTTAATACCTGATTCAGATCGAAACTCTTTTTGGCATATTCTGATGCTTGATCCGCATGTTGATTCTCTTTATTGATAGAATCTTTTTGATCAAGGTTATGGAAAAAATGCATCATAGCAATTTCCAGATCAGATGCTTTTTGATACTCTCCTAAACCAAATGCTAAAGGTAATGCAGCTTTATAATGGTTTTGTGTATCAAAATTCTCTGCCGGAAAAGACAATTCATGCATCATCAAAGTGTGCAAATATGTCAATTGATGCAAATCAGATAAACTTGAATTATTTTTTAATTCACTAATATAACTCTTTGCTTTTTGTTCTTCACCTAATTCTGCATAAACGCCCACAAGCTTTGAATGTATGGAAAGCCATAATGGGTGTTTGGTTTCTAATTTTTTAACTGCTTTTCGTAGATACTTTAAACCAGCTTTACTCTCCCCATGTGATACAGACATTAACCCGAGGTAGTAATGAACATCGGCTTGATATTTATATCCTTCAACCATACTGAGTGAAAAAAAGAATTCTTTTACTTTATTGACTCTATAAAGTTTGGCGTAGTTCCTACCAATATAAAACTGATAGTCTGTAGATGCTTTAGCGGTATTTAATTTTTCATAAATCTGAATAGCAGAATAGTAAAGCCCTTGAGATTCAAGTTGGTTTGCATAATTGACCATTAAGGATTTCTCTGAATTCTTTAGTGAACTAAACTCGAGTAAATGCTGAACTTTTTCAGCATCTGAATAATGACAGTGTTTCAAACATCGTCGATGTAATTCTTCTTTGGATTCTTTGGAGATATTTCGTTTGATATGCTCTTTGACGAGTGGATGATAACATTCATAATGCCTAGCCCCAATCTTACTGACCCAACCGCTTTCAACTAATTTATTAAGTTTCCTTCGAATCATTGCAGTAGTCATTGCAGATATATTTGAAAGGTCTCGCGTAGTTAATCCTGAGTTATTAATTGCAATTATATTAAGAAGATGTAAACATTGTTCGTTTATTGAGTCTATTACATATTTTTGCCCAATCGCATTTAATAAGTCGTCGGGATATTTTGACTTTTCTAAAAGACTTTTAGGCGCACAGTAATTCTTCGTCATAAATCCTTTTTGAACACAATATTCTAACAGGAGAGATAAATGAAATGGATGTTTTTTTGAAATACTTTCGAGCCAGTCAACACCATCGGGATAATGGCTACTCCAATTTGAGCCTAGAATTAAAGATATGTATTCATTGAATTCTTCGTTAGAGTAATTTGCTAACTCAAGTGTATTCACTAATCCGTTTGATTTTCGTCCGCTCAGAATCAATAAACGTTTCCCCGATGAAATATCAGGATCAAAAACCATCCGAAGAGATTCAATGGTTTCTATAGTTAAATGGTGGGCATCATCGACAAGATAAATCAGAATATCTTTTCTTGGGTTTCGTAGGCCTGTTAAGTATCGGTGAATATGTTTCGATGTGATTGATCTACTACTGTCCAGTTCATATCCTTCTTCAAGACCATGAGCATAAGAGTAGTTTTTTAAGGACTTAATTATAGAATAGTTATTGTCAGCATTTGTATGGATAACTTGTGGGAATATTCCATAATTTTCTAAATAAGTATTTAATTGGATTAATAAAGTTGTTTTTCCGGCACCTGCCTCTCCAATAAGTTGTAAGGCATCAGGATTGTTGGATTGTAAAACTGTTTCTACAATGGATAATATTTCAGTTAGACTGTTTTGCCTAAATATATTTGGTTGATTCACAGGCGAAATATACAAAATCTAAGTAAACAAAAATGGATGCCTACCGTAATGATAAAATAGGATGGGCGTTTTTAAAGGATTCAAATAGAGATTATATTAAACTGGCATGGGTTAGTCGTAAGATAAAACCCCTTTGTGTCTCTCCTATGAGCAGGGGAAAAAGAAGGATTTTCCAAATTGGAATCCTTGACCATCTTCCCTGTCATAGGGGAGAATTAAAGCCTGTCCTGAGCGAAATCGAAGGGAGGGGTCATTAATATTTGGAATGATATCCATTTTCATACGACTATTCATCGCCGGTTCAATAGCCCCACCAAAACAGAGAAAAATATGGTAACAAACTCGAATGGCGACATTTGTAAATCGGTAATCATATTAACAATCCGCTTTTGGCCACTTACCGTGCAATCATAAAACCTTCCCAAAGCTCTAAACTCGTTTGGTTCTTATCAAAGCTGGATTAAATTCTCAGGCTTTATTAGAATTAAAATGACCTTTTCTCAAAGGAGGAGATTGAATGTCTCAAGAGACACCTACAAAAGAAGAACAATTGTTTTTATATCTGGTTACCACTTTTAAGTCCAGCGCAAGGATTGCAATGGGTAAAATCAAAAATCCTATGTCAGATAAAATAGAACAAAATATGGACCAAGCTTCCTTTTATATCGATTTATTAGATATGATTCAAACGCGAACCATGGGAAACCTGACTCAACAAGAGGAAGAGCTTATCATTACAGCCGTCAGTGATTTAAAAATGAGTTTTTTACAAGAGAAGATAAAACAAAACAGTGTTCCAGAAGAAAAAGAGCAAAAGAAAGAAGAGCAAGCGTGATACATTCTAATTATATTCGTCAAAACCGCATCGTTGCGGCGCTAACATTTTTCGCCTCATTTTTTATATATTTTAGCACAATGGCTTCCACAGTTTCTTATTGGGATTGTGGAGAATTTATTGCAACAGCGCATACCTTAGGTGTTCCTCATCCTCCCGGAAGTCCATTCTTTCTTCTTATCGGACGTGTTATTTCCATGCTTCCTTTTCATACAGATGTGGCTTTCCGTGTGAATATTCTTTCACCCTTATCTTCTGCTTTGGCCGTGATGCTTTTGTATCTTGTTGTGGTAAAAGTTGTAACGCACTGGCGAGGTAAAATTGAAAATAGCACAGACGCAATTATTGCTTTTGGTGGTGCAGCGGTCGGTGCTATGGCTTTTGCTTTTACAGATAGCCATTGGTTCAATGCCGTGGAAGCAGAAGTCTATGCGATTAGTACATTTTTTACAGCGATTGTGGTGTGGCTTATTTTACTTTGGAGCGAAAAGGCAGACGAAGCGGGACACGAACGCTATATCCTCATCATTGCGTATATGATGGGACTTGCTACAGGACTTCATTTGCTCAATTTATTGGCTTTGCCTTTTATTGCGCTGATTATGTATTTCAGAAAATATACTTTTGAATGGAAATCATTCTTAGCGACCGTTGGGATTACGGGCGTCACATTTTACGTAATTCATAATATCATTATCAAAGGATTACCTCACATGGCTGCCAGCAGTTTTGGCATGGCTGCCCCCGTATTATTTGTCATATTAATTTTTGCAGGGATGGTTTGGGCCGTGATGAATAAACATCATTTATTGTCAGTTGCATTGACATCTATAGTGATGATTCTTATTGGATATTCTACTTATACCACTATTTTTGTCCGCTCCAACCAAAATCCGACCATTGATGAAAATGACCCAGAAACGGTGGAAGCTTTTGTGAGCTATCTTGAGCGAGAACAATATGGATCTGTTGGCACTTTTCCTAGACGCTATAAAGGAATTGAACCGATTCATGAAGTGGTGGGGCGACCAGAAAATGGTCGAGACTATTCACCGAGTCAAGAGAGCCAATATCGTTCCTATAATTCAGGGAAGCAGTGGGATTATTTTTGGTCTTACCAAGTCCGAAAAATGTATAATCGTTATTTTCTCTGGCAGTTTGCTGGGAAAGGATTGGCGTCAGATCCTACCGTTTCTCCCATGGGAGCCAAATCCAGTGAAGACGGGGTAGATTGGAATCAATTTGGACTACCTCTTGCTTTTATTTTAGGTCTTTTCGGTATGATGTATCACGCCTATAAAGATGAGCGGATGGCTTTTTCTGTCCTCGCTTTGTTTGTGATGACCGGCTATGCCATTATTGTTTATTTGAATCAAGATGATCCCCAACCTCGAGAACGAGATTATTCCTATGTAGGAAGTTTTTACGCTTTCGCCATTTGGATAGGCGTGGGTGCGGCGGGTATTGGCGAAAAAATCTCTGAATATTTCAAAGACAAGGTCTTGGGCAAAAGACTGATTATGGCGGTTTTAATCTTGCAATTTGCATTGATTCCCGGTGTGATGTTAAAAGCCAATTACCATTCTCATGATCGCTCCGGAAATTTTGTGGCATGGGATTATTCATACAATATTTTACAGTCCGTTGCCCCGAATGGTATTATTTTTACCAATGGAGATAATGATACGTTCCCTCTTTGGTATTTGCAGGAAGTAGAGAATCTTCGGACGGATGTTGCGGTAGTGAATTTGAGTTTATTGAATACGCCTTGGTATATCAAGCAAATGAGAGATTCTCGTCCAGATAGCCTCAAATTTATTCGCATGACGGACAATCAAATTGATCAATTGACCTCTAATTTGATGCGATGGGAAACACAAAAAATTAAAGTGCCTGTTTACAATGATTCCAAAAATAAAGAGGGATTTATCGAATGGACAGTTAAGCCCACGTTTGCAGGACAAGCGTTACGGGTTCAAGATTTAATGATTTTAAGAATCATCAATGATGCCCGATGGAAAGTACCGATTTTCTTTGCCGTAACCGTTTCCAATACGAATCGAATTGGCTTGGATCAATATATTGATATGCAAGGCTTGACGTTTCAACTTAAAAGCCATAAGACACAATCGATTGATTTAGCAAAAATGACCGAAAATCTCATGACAGATGTGGGCGATTCCACGTGGTCAACCGCTTTTAATCCTGATGGATTTAACGAGGAAAAAGAGACAGATTATTTGAATTGGTCGCGGGATTATCAATCGGGTTATCTGTTCAGAAATTTAGGGAACGAAGATGTGTATTTTAATCCTCAAATTATTCGATTGCTTCAAAATTATCGTTCTGCTTATATGCAACTGGCGGTTACATATTACATGGATTATCAAAAGGAAAAACGGAGCAAGAATCCTGATGCTGATAAACTAGCGTCTTTGAAGGAACAGACCATAGCCATTCTCAAAAAAATGAGTGAGAATATTCCTGAAAATACGATTCCAATGTCCTCCAGTGGTTTGTATTATCAAGTAGGACGCATTTACGGTGAGTTGGGTGAAAAGGATGAATTACGGACGGTATTGGAAGATTTAATTTCTCGTCAAGATATTCGTCCGAAGGAACGGATTGAATATGGAAATATCTATCTCCGAGATTTAGATGATTCTGAAACGGCGATTCAAATTTTTGAGATGCTTTTACTGGAATTTCAGCAAATAGAATCCATGGTAAGGGTGAAAGGATTTAGTCGAAAATCAGTGAGTCAAAAGCAGTGGACCCAATGGCAACAAACCTATCCTGACATTATTTCTTCGTTGGTATATGCCTATAAATCAACGGGACAAATTGACGATGCGAAATCTGTTTTGAACGATTGGCTTCAAAAATATCCGAACGATAAAGCAGCCAAAAAAATGTTGGAGAGTTTTGAAGAAAAAGGGTAAAGCCTTTTTGGCTCGTCTTTCTTTTGCCTGACGTGATTCCAAAACTCAGTATTATTATTCCCCATTGGAATGGGATTGAGGTTCTTTCCGAATGTTTGGATAGCCTCAAAAAATCTACGTATTTTTCCTTTGAAATTATCGTTGTGGACAATGCTTCTTCTGACGGTTCGCAGGCGTGGATTAAAGCGAATCATCCTGATATTACCCTCATAGAAAACCAAGTGAATAAAGGATATGCGGGTGGGTGCAATAGTGGCGTAGAAAGTGCCAAAGGGAAATATTTATTATTTTTAAATAACGATACCATTCAAGAGTCAAATTGGATTGAGCCTTTGATCCAAAGATTAGAATCTGACGAAACCATTGCTGCGGTTCAGCCAAAAATTTTAAATTATTACCAACGGGATTTATTTGATTATGCGGGTGGGTCTGGCGGAATGATGGACGTGTTGGGATTCCCTTTTGCTCGGGGACGCATTTTTTTCAATCAAGAAAAAGATCAAGGACAATATGACGATGCAATCCCCATTTTTTGGGCATCGGGAACAGCCATGTGTGTCCGAAAAACAACTTTCCAATCTGCTGGTGGATTTGATGAATCCTTTTTTGCACACATGGAAGAAATCGATTTATCGTGGAAAATTCATTTAATGGGACAGGAAGTTTTTGTTGAACCGAAATCAGTGGTTTATCATAAAAATGCGGTTTCGCTTCCCATGCATTCTCACCGAAAGTTTTATCTCAACCATCGAAATTCTTTGTTTATGATATTGAGCAATTATTCTTTACCCTTATCTTTATACTTTTTCCCCATACGCTTTGTTTTGGAATGGGTAGCATTTTTCTATGCTTTGGTCAAATTGGATTACAGACACATGACCGCGATTCTACGTGCCCTTGTATGGATTCTTTTTCATCCTCACAAAATAATACAAAAACGGAGAAAAATATCAAGATTGAGACAGAGGAAAGATAAGGAACTATTAAAGCGTTTTTATAAAGGGAGTCTCGTTCTGGATCATTATCTTTTGGGGAAGAAAAAATATAGCGATTTTGTTTAGTGGGAAACTTTTGAGATAGAGGGTTTTTCCACATCGGTCCAAAACGTTTTATAAAAACATATTTCTGGACCCCATCCTGCACTGGCGTTACGGCAGGCAAACTTTATATTCCCCCGAAACAAGCTCGGGATTCAAGCACCCTATTACAGGGAAAAATAACCGAACGAATCCATTTGATTTCTCCCCTTTTGTAGGGGAGAATCGAAGAGGGGTCAATAAAAATTCTTACTTGGATATGATACCGACAGCACCATTCACCCAAATGAAGAGAAATATTGCTACTATAATAATTAAGATGAAAACGCGTTGGCGGAGCTGAAATTTCCTGCTTGTTAAAACGATTAAGCATCCTGCAGTGAATAGCATTACGCCCATAATTATAAAATCTTTGTAATCCCAATTCACTTCACTTGTGAATTGCATGGCAATCAAAGGAATGAGCAATATCACACCTGAAATAAGAGCCACCCAAATGAAAATGCTGTTTTTCATAAATACTTCATTAATCTTCTTGTTTAAAGGGATAATCTTTTGGTGGTTTATTGGATAAAGATGTCAAGAATAGTTCAAGTTTTTAGATACTTCTTTTGCTCCATTCGAAATAAAAATAGTGGAAACAACAAATGCAATAACGATTATTTTTTGAGAAACAACTTGAAATGTTAGACCATATAAAGAATCTTTTCCGTCTGGGCCAAATTCCATTATTAATACATATCCAAATAAAATCAATGCGAATACAATATATAATAAGGCATATTTGTTTTCCCATTCCTGCGATTTATAAATAGCGGCAATGTATAAAATAGCCACAATTAAATAAGATCGAAATGCCCAACGGACAAAAAACATATGTGCATCTAAATATAAATTAGATGGGGTTAATGCAATCCCAGAAAATGCAATCCCCGACGTAATGGCGATTATGGATGCAATGATCGCTATTGTGTATGTTGTTGAATTTTGTTTAAATAATTTTGGCAAATAAAAATAAAATAAGCATGTAAGAAGCCCAATGATTAATAGTCCGTTATTAAAGAAAAAACTCGCATAAAAATTTGAGGTGCCATCCATGGTTTGAGTTTGCCCCAAATCACTAAAATAATTTTGACTAAAAACATATGATTCACACGCAGGATTTTGGTAAGTGCCGCCAGGATAAACAACCATTGCAATCATATTAAATAAAATAAATCCAATCGCTCCATACAAGGGTAAACGAAAAGCCAAATGCTCTATGGATGTAACATTATTTTTTACCACAGTGTTTACATTTTTTTGCTTCTTCAATTATCTCTTTCGCACAATACGGACACGGTTTTGTTGCCATTTTAGATTCCCTTTCGTTTATTAATGTTCAAAGCGTTCTAATGGCGAAACTGATCGGAGATTAAATGATGGTCTTGAGCATTCATTTGATTCTTCCGTTCGAGTGGGGGTTGGTAGGCGCTTGCGCCGAACCGGCCCCCTGACTGTTTACAGTTTCGCCATTGGT
>Ga0209044_1002043_pt1 | contig 11465 bp, 7 predicted proteins | sample SaaInlV_130m_DNA_FD_184655 | JGI IMG/M metagenome (GOLD analysis project Ga0209044, IMG submission 184655) | Marine microbial communities from expanding oxygen minimum zones in the Saanich Inlet - SI037_S4LV_130m_DNA (SPAdes) (version 2) | ecosystem: Environmental > Aquatic > Marine > Intertidal... | reverse complement strand
ATATCCTTCCGGATCAATTTGAACTGAAGCGAATCCTATCATTTGTAATTTTGCGTTAAGTTGTTTTAAAATATCATCATTAAACACAGAAATCATTTTTTTTTCAACTTCAATTTTTGCAATACCATTAAAATCACGTACACGTACTTGTTTTATTTTTGTAAGTTGTTTAACAAGTGTTTCACCATATTCAATTCTAGCTAATCTTTCAGATGTAACTTTTTGTCCCCATGGAATTCTTGATGCCAAACAAGAGTTTGAGGGTTTATCAAATACAGATAATCCTACAGATTTTGCAATATCACGAATTTGGGATTTCAAAAAATTAGTTTCAACAAGAGGACTTCTAATCCCATTTTGGCGTAATGCCTCAATTCCAGGCCTAAAATCACCCAAATCATCAAGATTTGTCCCATCAACAATTATCGAAACATCATGTTTTTTGGCTAATTCAAGTAAATGATCACCCAATTCTAATCTACAATGAAAGCAACGAGTAGAATCATTTTTTGTAAATTCAGGATTCTCAAGTTCATCATAATCCAAGAAAAGTTGTTCAATACCAATTTCTGAGCAAACTTGCTTAGCAGTTTGTAATTCCTCTTTTGACAAAGTCTTATAATCAGCAGTGACTGCAATTGCAGAACTTCCTAATTGTTGAAATGCAGTATATGCAACTAATGCACTATCAACACCACCAGATAATGCTATGAACACCTTATTTTTATCAGCAAACCAATTTTTTAATTCATCAAGTTTACTCATAATATATTCTCCAATTTTTTAATTTCTTTTCGTAAAATAGAATTGGTTTCTTTAATGGATTTATCAATTGAATTAGACATTGTTCTCAAATCATCAAATTCAATTTTAAAATCAGTCTTTCCTTTAAATGAAGATTTTTTGTAATGTACTTTAAAAGATTGATTATTAAAAACGAGTGTAATCTCATGATCTGAACGTGGAACAATAAAACGATTTGATTCAGAAATTCTTATTCCCAAAGTTCCAGTTTCAAGAACCAAAATATCAACTATTTCATCTACTTTAATATCATTACAAACCACAGATATCAAATTTGTTGGTCTACCTTTTTTTGTTATTCCAGGATAGATTGAAACATCCTTAGCACCTTTTAACATGATTTTTTCAATTAGATTACCCAATATTTCCCCAGAAATATCATCAACATTTGTTTCAAGTATTTTTACAGAATCAATATTAAAAGAATCATCACGGCCTTTTACAATTTTTAAGACATTTGAAAAAGATTCAAAATCTTTTTGTCCTGCACCATAGCCTATAGATTCAATTTTCATTGAAGGATAAAATTCAACACCGATATTTGTTAAATTAATCAAAATACAGGCACCAGTAGGAGTAGTTAATTCAGCATTAGAATCATTTCCTTTAATCACCAAGTTTGAATTTTTAAAAATTTCAAGAATTGCACTTGCAGGGTTAGACATAGTTCCATGTGAAAATGTAACAGAACCACTGCCAACTGAAACAGGTAGACATAGAATTTTCTCATCATATAATCCCAAATCATCTAGTGCAATTGCTACTCCAACAATATCTATCAAAGTATCAATACTTGAGGCTTCATGAAAATGAACAGAGTCTTCTGGAATTCCATGTATTTTTGATTCAGCAGATATAAGAGAATCAATACAAGACTCTGAAAAAATTTTTGCTTTATATGAAAGCCCAAGTAGATTCACAGATTCAATAATTGCTTTTTTTATTTCTGACCCCATTCTTTCATGAATATTTTCATTTATTTCTAAAATTAATTGTGTGGAATTTACTCCATGTTTTTGGATCTTTTGAAAATCAATTTTTTCAATAGTTGAATTTGAAAGAAGTTTTTCAGATTTTTTAATACCATCAATAATTTTATTTTTTGATGCACCTAAATCCACTAAAGAACAAAGAAGCATATCTCCAGAAATTCCTGCAATCTGTGGATCTATTACAACAACCATAATTGAAAATTGTCAAAAATGCTTATAAATTCGACTAAAAATAGATGAATTTCATTAGATTTAATTATTGAAAATTTAGAGTGTGTTTTATGATTACAATTATCGGTTCAGGTAAAGTTGGTGGAGATGCAGCATTATTCTCAGCATTAAAACGATTAGATGATCAAATTTTGTTACTAGATGTTGCAGAAGGACTACCTCAAGGCGAGGCAATGGACATCAATCACATGTTATCTGAACAAGGAATAGATGTAGAAGTGAAGGGTTCTAATAATTTTGAAGACATGAAAGGTTCCAATGTAGTAGTAGTAGTAGCAGGCTCTGGAAGAAAACCAGGAATGACAAGAATGGATCTTTTGAAAATTAATGCAACAATTGTAAAAAGCGTAGTTGAAAATGTCAAAAAATATGCAGATGACTCTATGATAATTCCAGTTACAAATCCACTTGATCCAATGGCATACATTACTCATAAGGTATCTGGATTTGATAGAAGTAGAGTATTTGGCATGGGAGGAATGCTTGACTTATCACGATTTAGACAATTTATTCATGAGGCAACAGGTCATTCAAGAGATTCCATTAGAGCTCTTGTAATTGGTGAGCATGGTGAAAATATGTTGCCATTACCGAGATTTTCATCAGTTTCAGGAATTCCATTATCCACAATGCTTCCAAAAGAAAAATTAGACGAATTAATCATCAACACAAAACAAGTTGCAGCCAAAGTCATTGAACTAAAAGGTGCAACAGTACATGCCCCAGGAAATGCAATTTCAGCAATTATTGAAGCAGTTGTAAGAGATAGAAAACAAGTTATCCCAGTTGCAACATATCTTGATGGCGAATATGGACACTCAGATGTCACAATTGGGGTTCCGGCAATTATCGGAAAGAAGGGAGTAGAGAAAATTATTGAACTAGATCTAAATGATGAAGAAAGACAGGTATTTGATAAAGCAGTAGACAGTGTAAAAAGTGCAATTTCAGGAATTGAAATCTAAGCATTTTTTTATCTAAACAAAGAAAAAATATTAGTGGAAATTCAGGAAATTTTAGAATCATTAGAGAAAGGAAAGATTTCAATAAAAAGTGCAAAAAAACTTTTGTCACTTTATTCGATTGAAGAGATTGAAGGAATTGCCAAAATTGATATCAATAGAAGAAAAAGGAAAGGAATTCCAGAAGTGATATTTGCAGAAACAAAAGAATTAGAGGAAATTAAAAAAATCACGAAAAAAACATTAGAGAAAACAAATTCAATCATCATATCAAGGATTAAAAAAGAGGATTATTTGAAAATTACAGCATTTGCAAAGAAGTTAAAAGTCAAAATAAAAACTGGAAAAAATTCATCATCAATATTATTATTTAAAAAATCAATAAAATTTCAAGGCGGTAAAGTTGGGATCATTACAGCTGGTACATCAGACATAGGTGTAGCAGAAGAATCTAGATTGATGTGTGAAGCAATGAACTGTAAATGTATTACAAGCTATGATGTAGGTGTTGCAGGAATTCAAAGAATATTTCCAGTTTTAAAAAAAATGATTAAAGAAGATGTAGATTGTATAATAGTTGTTGCAGGCATGGAAGGTGCTTTGGCAACACTTGTTTCATCCATGATAGATATTCCAATAATAGGGATTCCAGTATCAGTAGGGTACGGATATGGTGGAAAAGGAATTACTGCGCTTGCATCAATGCTTCAAAGTTGCTCGTTAGGATTATCAGTAGTTAACATAGATAATGGGATTGCTGCAGGTGGGATTGCTGCAAATATTGCAAATAGAGTAATTAGAAAAAAATAATTCAAGGGAAAAATTAGACGTCATACTCGTAAATCATATATAATATAGCAAAACGAAACTGTGTAATTGTCTGGTAAACGTGTTGTACTTACTGCTGATCGTAGTTTAATGACAAATTATAGAGGAAATTTTTTGTATGGTTTTATTGCATGTGGACCATACGAGGTTTTACCTGAATGGGTTTTTGATAAAGTATTTTGTCCTTCAGTGGAAACAGATCCAATTACAGGTGAGGCAAAGGTTGCCCAAATAGGATTAAGAAGAATTGAAAGTTCTTTGATTCAAGGTGGTTACAAACGTGATGAAGTGTTCATAGGTCATCCCGATATGTTACACAAATCAATTGGACCAGATACCAAAGTAGTTGGAATTAATGTGATGGATCCTCTTGGAATGGCACCAGTTACTACAACAATGTCTCCAGAAAAATTATCCTATGTTGCAATGAAATTTAAAAAAATGTGTGCCAGTATAATTCAACTCAAAAAGAAATATGATTTCAAAGTTGTAGTTGGAGGAAATGGAGCATGGGAATTAGCAAAATCAGACAGAATGAAGATTCATGGAATAGATACAGTTGTTGTAGGAGAAGCTGATGAATTAGCGGTTGATTTATTCCAAGATTTAGAAAAAAATGATGCACCGGAATTAATGCATTGTTTTGTAAGAAATCTTGAAAATATCCCAGTTATCGAAGGCCCTACAATCAATTCCTTGATTGAGGCAATGAGAGGCTGCGGCAGAGGCTGTGATTTCTGTGATGTCAACAAAAGATCAAAAAAAGATCTCCCCATAGAAAGATTACAGCATGAAGCAAAAACCAATCTAGACTATGGATTTGATTCAATTTGGTTGCATTCAGATGAAATGTTACTTTATGGATGTGATAATAGAGATTTCATTCCTAATAGAGATTCAATTACAGATTTATGGAAATCACTAAAGGGCCTTGGTGCAAACTTTATTGGAACAACGCATATGACATTCTCTGCAGTTGCTGCAGATCCAACATTAATGCAACAAATTTCACATATCAATGGACAAGACAAATCAGGAAGATGGCTTGCAACCAATTTAGGAATCGAGACAGTTTCACCAGACATGGTTAAGAAACACTTAGGAGTAAAAACAAGGCCATTTTCAACTGATGAATGGGGTAGTGTAGTAAGAGAAGGTGCAAAAATTCTAAATGATAATCATTGGTTCCCAGCTGCCACAATCATAATTGGATGGCCAGATGAAACTCCAGATGATGTTCAATTTACCATTGATATGATGAGTGACTTTAGAGAGATGAACTTTAGAGGATTAGTAGCACCATTACTTTATCAAGATTTTAGTGAAAAGAATTCAATGCATTTTGGAAATTTGAATGAAGCTCAATTTACACTGTTTTGGAAATGTTGGGAAAATAACCTTCGTGTCATTAATGACATCATTCCAATTATTCTTAGAAATAAGACATATGGTCCACCAATGAAAGTTTTCATGTATGGTATTCTCAAAGCAGGAACTTGGGCAATTATGAGATATCTCAGAGGTCTTTGTAAAGATCTTTTTAATGGAAGAACTCCAGATGAAATTATTGAGAAATATGCAAGAAGTAGATCTGTATCTGCTCCAAAAATTCAGACAAAAAAACTATAATTTTTGAATAGCAATATCGGCTATAGTATTTCGTTTTGGAGTTATAGAAATAAAATAGACTTTGTCTGCCCTCTCAATACTTTCAACTTTTTTGTAAGACTTGGATGTAACATCAAATTCATAAATTCCAGGTTCAAGAGAACCACTAGCATAAAGCATCAAATATGTTTCTCCAGTAGAAGGGCTCAATGGAATAAAAGACATTATGTTTTCCTTGTAAGAATTAATTGGAATAGTATTTTTCATAGGAGGTGCTGCAGCTGCCAAATACATAAAGAAATCTTCAACAGTTTCAAATTCTTCGTATTCAAATTGCATTAAAGAATATTACAAGATTCAGTATAATAACCTACTAGAATTAAACTAAAAAGAACTATTTTCTAGATTTGAAATGTTTGTAAGACTTCATTCCAATGAATGCAGGTACTGCAATATACATTCCAAGATTTAGTACAATTACAGATATACCAAATCCTAAAACTTCTGCTTCTGAATTAGTATCAGCCAAAGTCATGATAAACAATGTTGAGACCATAGGTGCGATAAATGCTCTAACTGCTTCTTGGAACATTGGATTTTCTCGTTCATAATCTGCAATTGTTGGTGAGAATGAATAGTATAATTGGTTAAATCCTGTCATAAATGATGCACCTGCGCTAGTACTCATTACAGTGTTATCTCTAATTTCTCTTAAGAATTGAACTTGTGGTGCCATCTCTGATCCGTATGCTGCAGTAGCAATCAAACAACCACCGCCACCTGTTGGTTTTGTAGGTGTGTCAAGTTGACAGATTCCATTTACATCTGCATGGGTTCCTGCACCACATTGTACTTCAGGTTCTACAACTGGTTCAGGTTCTACAACTGGTTCAGGTTCTACAACTGGTTCAGGTTCTACAACTGGTTCAGGTTCTGGTTCTGGTTCAGGTTCTGGTTCAGGTTCTACAACAACGGGTGTTGTTCCAGAACCACCAGTATAAACAAAAGTACTAGTAATTTTTTGAGCACCATATTGAGATCTAATTTCATAATCACCATTAACAGCCATAGTACCACCAGCTTTTACAGTAGTAGAATAACTACCGTCAGTATTTGGAATTACTTGTGCAATGGTGACAATGTTTCCATCAGGACTAACAACTACAATAGTTACAGATTGAGTAAACTGGGCTAGCGTCTTAATCATACCAGAAATTACAATAAGATCACCATTTGCATAAGAGGGTAATTCTGATGAGACAGATAATGGTAGTCCATCAGTTTGAGCATATGTAGCACCAGTTAAACCATAAGATAGAATTGAAATAGATAATAATGCAAATGCCAAGAATCCCATTAGTTTCATTTTCATTTTGATTCAGGAATAATCAGTATTTATGTTTTCAATCAAAGAAAAATTGACTCCATTATATTCGAATTATGCCTTTTTTGACCAAATATTGAATAGATTTGACAAATTCGTTTTGAGGAATTTTATCATCAGCCCACCATTTTGCATTATTTTTTATCCAATCAGGGATTTTTTGATCAAAATTATTTATTTCAAAAGGAGTTACAGAAATAATTCCAATTTCAATAAGATGTTTAATTCCATCAAGAAATTCATCATCAGAAATACTATTAGAAGACCACCATTTTGCATTATTTTTTATCCAATCAGGTATTTCTTCTGAGACTACAGAAAATGATAAAGTTTCAAGATTTTTGCCATCATATGAAAGTTGAATAAGATAGATACCAGATAAAGAATTAGAATTTACAGTAAAAATTGATTTGTAGCCACCGCTATTACTTAGAGTTGCAGCAAAATTTTGATTTGTCCCATCAGGATTTGTAAGTGATATAGATAAAGGAGTTCCGCGTTTTTGATGTTCGATACTTCCAGATAAAATAATTTCTTTAACAGAACCAATATCAGGTAACATGATTTTATCTTGATTTAATTTTGCAGGACTAGAAAATGAAATACTTGTTTGTGAACGTAGCAAGCTAGAAATATTTTCATTACCAAAAGCATCACGTGAATCATAATAACGTGCATCAAGACTTCCACCAGCAGTTGAAATTAGTTTTGACCCTGTTTTATCACAAATTTGAGATGGCATTTTAAAAACACCTTCAAAGATACCAGTACTTGGTCCTGTTTCAACAAGAGTGAATCCAGTTGATGCTAAACCGCCATGTTCAACACCGTTAACAGTACAACGTTTGTAACGAATGTCTTTGAGTTTTATCTCCAGTAAAATTTCACCATCTTTTCCTACAGTGTCAACACTAGCAGAGTTTGAATCATTAATTGTTGAATAAATCTCAACAGTGTCACTTTTCAAATTAAGATCAGAGTCTTTGAGAGTAATAGTAACAGGATGACCAAATCGAAATGTAGTAGATTGTGTAGAAACAATTCCAGAATGTGTAGAAACATCAGATTTGATAGAAGTTATAGTAGTTACACCTGCTGCATCTAAATCAGAATATGAAATTACAATACCTTTTTCATCAATTAATCTATCAGTTACAATAATTTTTATTTCATCATCAATTGTCTGAATAGTTTGAATAAAATTTGGATCTAGTATGTTTAATTGGTTGGTTACAGCGTATTCAATAGTACCATCAAAAACAGAAGAATTATCAAGAGTTTCTTCTAATTCAAAACGATAAATGGAATTGTTTATGCTATTATCATTTTGTAATCCAAAGGAAAAAAAGTCTAAAACAATTGGTTGATTATTCACTTCATTAGAAACAGCAATTACACCCGTGTCATCATTAGAAGTATCAAAATCAATTAACAGAAATACGTCTCCAGCATTAGACGTTATTGCTGTCACATCAGCATCATCAATTTGGATGAATCCTTTAGGAGATGAGATATCACCAGCATCAATTATTGTTATAGAAGAGGTCCCAAGAGTTCCAAAAGAAAGAGAAAAAGATGTATCACTAAAATCAGTAACGCCCAAATCTTTTTCAAAGGATCTTAAATCATAATTTATCCAGTTTGTACCATTGGTGTTAGATTCAGAAGAATCAAGTAAAAGTGAAGATAGAGATGATGCAGAAAATCCCAAATTTACTGAAAATACTTCATATGTTCCAACACCAGTTGTGTCGATTATCAGTCTATCAGAATTTGAATCAGGTACTGATGAAGTCACAGAAACAGCTACCCCAAGAGGAGTAGTTGGATAAAAATTTGAACTTTGAGCATTTTCCAAAGTAAGAGGAGTTCCAATAGTAATAGTAGGAATAATTGCTGTTGCTCTAAATACATCCAAATCATCACGAGCGCCAGTGTTTAGATTTTGATCAGGGTCATTCAAAATTACAGGGTATTCTATTCCAGGGTTAAGGGTTTGACCATTTGCAATAGTTAGTGCAGGTTCATCACCAACTGAAACAGAAGAAGTTGAGAATCCAGTTAAAACTGAAACAGATTTTTCATTGTAAGTGATTTGTCCAGTTTGTCCACGTGGCGCATTACTAAGAATACCCATTACAGAATTATCACTAGAATCAAAACTTTCAAAAATTCCTGAGTTTGGTCCTTGTTCAACTAATGTAATAATATTTGAAAAGGTATTTGAAACTCCATCAGTGTCAATTGAAGAATCAGGTTGATCATCATTTATTTGTAATTCAAGTATATTTCCAAGAGTCAAGGAAAGCTTGCCATTATTCTTAAAATTCAAGTCTGAAAGGTTAGGAATTAAATCTACCAATCCTGCATTTCCATTTGCATCATCATTCCCAGAACTATCAAATGCTTGATAAAATGTTGAGGGATTTGAATCAATATCAAACGTCCAAGAATCCTCATCAGTAGGATCTTGATTTAACTGAAAATCATTTACAGTTAGAAAAACTTCAGAATTTACAGGGTAAAGATCTCTATCAATATTCAAAGAAACATTTTGCATGTCATCATATTCAAGTGAAACTTGTTGTGGTGAACCTCCAGGATTGTATTGAATGGTGACATCATTAAATGAATAAAGTTGGATTAATGGCCAAGCATCTGAATCTAAACCAATTTGTCCAACAGGGATATTCGAATTTGTGTTAATGGATTTTGCTTTTCTAACTACATTATTCAAATTTACAGATCCAGTTGGAGAACCAGTACATGTAGTTAATGATGAATCACCATTCTTGAAGCCAGTTAACCCATTAGATTGAGGTACTGCAACACCATCAGTCTCAGAAAGAGAAATACCAAATACTGAAGATGCCGTATCTCTACTACAAAAAACACCAAAATCCAGACCTTTTCCAGCCAGACCTACAGTAGAATCTGCAATTTTTGCTTTTTCAACATTTGCAAAGTACGCATACCAATTACCATCAGTTGCCTGAACCATTCTCAATGTTTTTCCATTAAGTGTAACGTCAGGTTCACCTTTTCCTTGATCAGTATCAGATAAATTGGAATCTCGAATTACGACTTCAATTACCATTGAACCTGAAAAATGATTATCAAATTGTGAATTTTCAGCAGATACAAACAAGTTTGGATTACTTGATGCCTCAGCATCAATAGCAGGAACAAGTAACATTATTGAAAAAATTGCCATTAAAGAAAAATATCTCATGTCCAATATTCCTAAAATCCAATTTTCTCACAAATAACGTTGTCGCATCATTTCTTCTTAGAAAACGGTAATACATGATTCAAACTATCAAAAATAAGGAAAATGTTTGTTCAGAGAACCAGAGTTTTACAAATTTCACTTTTAGCTATATTTTCAGCATTTGTAGTAGAACTCATTTTTGGTTTAATTTCAAACAGTCTAGCACTCATCACAGACAGTATTCATGCATTATTAGACAGTGTAGTAACTCTTGTTTTACTTTTAGCAGCAAGATGGGCAATTAAACCTCCAGATGCAGAACATACCTACGGACATGGGAAAATAGAATCATTAGGGGGTTTGATTGGAGGAATAGCAATTTTTCTAATTGCATGTTTTTTCATTTACGAATCTATCAACAGATTACAAAGTCCTCCACCTAGTGTTGTTCCAGGATTATTTGCAATAATTGGGGGACTGTATACTATTGGAGTTGATTTTTTTAGAATTATTATTTTAAGAAGATCTATTAAGAAAATTGGGGGTGCTACTTTGAAAGCAGATTTTTATCATGCTTTCATGGATCTTGGCTCTACAATTGTTGCAATTGCAGGTATCGTTTTAGTTTCATACGGCTTATATTTTGGAGATTTTGTTGCAGCACTAATACTAGGAATTTTGCTAGCAGTGTTGAGTGTGAAATTAGTATACAAAACAGCATTAGATTTAACTGATGTGATATCTCCAGAACTTGTAAAAAATGTCAGAGAAATTTCAATGTTAACTGAAGGTGTAGTTGATACAGGATCAATTCTTATGAGAAGATCAGGAGATACAATTTTTGCAGATGTCACAATCGCCCTTAGAGGAGATACTAGTTTTGAGAAAGCTCATGAAATTAGTGATAGTGTTGAAAGAAACATAAAAAATAAAATTCTAAATGCATCAACTACAATTCATTTTGAACCAAATTGGAAAGATGTTCCACTAGATGCTAAAATCTTAGACATTGCACAAAATGTAGAAGGGGTTAAAGGAGTTCACAATGTTACAACACACAAAACAAAGGGTAAAACATATTCTAATTTGCACGTAATGGTAGAACGAGAAATTAATTTATCTTCAGCTCATAGAATTTCAGAAGTTATAGAACAAAAAATTCAAGAACAAATTCCAGAGATTGAACATGCTACCATTCATCTAGAGCCATTTGTGACTGTTCCAGAAAATATCAATATCGAAGATGTTGAAACTGAAGAAAAAATTAAAACCATATTAGAAAAATATCCAGACATTAAGGAAATAGGTAGAATTGTATCTTTGAAATTTGAGAATATTCTCAAAATAGATATTGATTGTTCATTTAACAAAGATTTGTCAATTGAAAAAGTTCATGATTTGACATCAGAAATTGAGCACATTATTAGAATTGAAATTAAAAATTC
>Ga0209044_1002022_pt1 | contig 11568 bp, 7 predicted proteins | sample SaaInlV_130m_DNA_FD_184655 | JGI IMG/M metagenome (GOLD analysis project Ga0209044, IMG submission 184655) | Marine microbial communities from expanding oxygen minimum zones in the Saanich Inlet - SI037_S4LV_130m_DNA (SPAdes) (version 2) | ecosystem: Environmental > Aquatic > Marine > Intertidal... | reverse complement strand
GGTTTTCCATCACATCCAAAATGCAAAGTAATTGTTCCATCTTTGTTTATAACAGGATTCATCTCACTAGATATGTTAGCTATATCATTAAATATTCTGCCATTACCATTATATACTGTAGCAGACCAGAAATATTTATCCTTAGGGTCAGGAAAAGTTACTTCATAACAACCATCAGCAGGAAAATATTTACTTGTTTGATATACATTATCTTGTACCATAGCACCTCCCCAGCCTCCAGCTGCGCCTACATAATTCATGTAGGGAGTTTGACCACTTTCAGGATTTCCATATGCTTTTGATTGATCATAACCATTAGAAAAAGCAATGTTACCAATATTTTCAACAGCACGGAAAGATTCCATATCCCAGTTTTTAACTTTGAATGGTTTGCCACTTCCTGCTTCAATAATTAAGTTTTCTCTTATATCGCCTTCTAGTGCACGAACAATCACAAAAGCATAATCCGTTTTCGCTGTGATTTTGTGTCTTCCATCCCCATAAATCATAGGTTGTGTTTCATGATTTTCATCAACAACTTGTATCGTAACATATTTATCAGTCTTTGGAATTGTAATGTAAACGTCGCCACCCGACATATCAATCACAGCCCCAGAATAGGGGGTATCTCTATTCATTCGAACAACAAATTGTTCATCTGGGTTACTACTTGGTATTGGCATTGTAACAAATTGGTTTACCCCTCCTGCCATATTTGAAATTGCACCTAATCTCATATTACTATATGCTTGTGCAAAATTTTCTTGGGTGACATTGATTGGAGACATTTCATTTTTTTCTATCTCAACATTTGAATCTCCGGATTCTTTTTTAGTGTCTATATCGCATGATATAATCAATCCGATAATGAGAGTTATAGATAATAAAAGGTTTAATTTTTTCATAATTGCTTTATTGTTTATTATTGTTTATTGTTTTTATTTCCACTTGCCAATGAATAGCAATAAGAAGATATCATAACAAATCTTGTTTTGCTATATATTCAATCATTAAATATATATATATGTTTTATAACGTACAATTAACCGAAAAAATATAGTAATCCAGCTTTTTAATGATTTTTTACTCATCTTTCACGAGTCTAAATCCTATGTGTTGCATTCCTGTGTCTGGAGATAACCTCATTCTTCTTGAATTTCTATAACCTGAACACCAGTTATCATGACATAAAAATGAACCTCCACGCACTACCTTATTTGTTGCATTTGGATTATTAATTTCAATACTCTCTTCCGGCCCCTGAGGGTTATAGGTAATCTTGCTTGCATTTTTTAATTCATTATAATAATAAGGGCTATACCAATCATTTGTCCACTCCCATACATTACCTGATATATCATATAGGCCATAGTCATTTGGAGGAAATGACTTTACGGGTGCAATATTCTCAAAACCATCAAGTGCAGTATTTGTGTATGGAAAATCTCCTTGTAAAAAATTTCCTTTCCAATTTCCTGAATCAACAGTTTCATTACCCCATGGATACATTGTTCCATTTCTTCCACCCCGCATTGCATATTCGTATTCTGCTTCTGTTGGCAATCTCTTGCCCATCCATTTAGCATAAGCCATTGCATCATACCAAGATACTTGTGTAACTGGTAAGTTTTTAATTTCATTTATGGAAACTGTGTTACCATCAGGATTTTTCCAAAATGCTCCTTGTGTAAACACCCACCAATTGCTTAGGTTATTTTTATCCACCTTGTCATCTACAAGATGAAATACTAATGCTCCTGCTTTTAATTGTTCATCTGAAGGTTTTGGAGTTCCTTCTGGCAATTGCTTTTTTAATTCTTCCCAATTAATATCATACTCTGCAACTGTTTTATAGTTTGTAGCATTAATAAACTCCATGTACTGACCAATGGTTACTTCGTGTTCGTCCATATAAAAATCGTCAACCTGGACAAGATGTTTAGGGAATTCATCTCCTTGCGGAAGCGCTGTTTCGGGCATTTCATTATTCTCCTTAGGGAAATCTCCCCCCATCTGAAATTTTCCTCCCTTTATGAATACCATTCCCGTTTTGGATGATGATTTCTTGGCTGAAGGTTTTATTAATTTTATGGCATCCATAAAGTTTTTTTCCAAAAAATCTTTGCCCAATAAACTATCTGTTAATGAACAGGAATGATTTTCATTGGATGTTGTCTCAGAATTTTTATGCGGATGACATGAAATGAAAGTCAATCCTAAAAAAAATAAAATGTGAATTACATTACTTTTTATTTTTAAACTGAAGGCCATATTTCATTTGTTGGGACATAGTTTCACTTTATAACATTATGAAGCACGGATGATTTAAAAGAAGATTTAAAAAAAATCTTGATAATATAAATCTATCTGTGTTTCTTAATCGTTATCAAAAATAAATATTTTCATGATTGTAATATTATTATCTTAATATCACCTTGGAAGTGGAAGTGGAGTTGCTTGTTTTAACAACAACGAAATATATGCCTGGCGGTTGATCTAAATGTATTTGAGCATTGGACGTCAGATCATCATTGGAAAAGACCAATACTTTTACACTTTTCACTAAACACTCTCAATTTCTCTAAATCTTGTAAGAAAAAGGTCGATAATTGGACTACGTTGTGTAACATTCTTCATCTTTCTTTTTTCTAATAATTTCGTTTATTAAATCTTTCTATATTTACTCAAAAACTAAAACCGTTAACCTTGACAAGCCAAACCATCATATTTTTGTCTGCTTTTATTCTTATTGCAATTGCTGCACAACGGGTGTCATTTGAGTTTCAGAAAGTTGGACTGCCATTAATAACAGGAATGCTTTTAATTGGGATAATTGCTGGACCATTTGTTTTACATATGTTTCCTAAAGGGGCACATCAAAATCTCGATTTCATCAATGATATTGCTCTTGCATTTATTGCTTTTGCTGCCGGTTCTGAACTATATTTAAAAGAAATTAGAAACAGAATCCGACAAATAGCATGGATTACCTTCGGGCAATTGGTTGTAACCTTTCTATTAAGTGCTTCCATTGTTTATTTTATTTCCAATCAGATACCTTTTATGTCGGGTTTACCTCAAAATACCAAGTTAGCTATTTCCATTCTGATGGGTGTAATTTTTGTAGCTCGTTCGCCATCTTCTGCAATTGCAATTATCAATGAGATGCGTGCAAAAGGACCATTTACACGTACAGCATTAGGAGTAACAGTAATAAAAGATGTTCTAGTGATAATTTTATTTACAATTACTTTTGCTATAGGAAAGTCTCTTGTAAATGGTGCTGAGATGGGTTTTGGTTTCGTAATTCTTTTGCTGATTGAATTGGTAATTTCTTTCGCTTTAGGCTTTGTACTTAGCAAGCTCATCACCTTTTTATTATCAAAGCCAATAAATAAGAAAGTAAAATCGCTTTTACTTTTAGTTGTCGGATATTTAATTTATGTATTGGCACATTATGTTAAAATTCATTCACATAGTATAATAGGTGTAAGCTTTCTTATTGAACCTTTAATTATTTGCATAATAGCTGGCTTTTTAGTGTCAAACTTCTCCAATTATCGTTTTGAGTTTTCAAGTATTATTGAAGATGTAGGCCCTTTTGTTTATTTGGCATTTTTCACGCTTACAGGTCTTTCTCTCTCTTTTGATGTTTTACTTTCTGTATGGGAAATAGCAGTTTTATTATTTTTTGTTCGATTAATAAGCATTGTTTTAGGGGCATTAATTGGTGGTGTTATAGCAGGAGATTCCATGAAGTTTAATTTACTAGGATGGATGCCATATATTACGCAAGCAGGAGTTGGTTTAGGGCTTGCTACTATTGTAGCTGCTGAATTTCAGTTGTGGGGTGAAGAGTTTCTAACTCTTGTAATTGCGGTAATTATAATTAGCCAAATAGTGGGTCCTCCACTCTTTAAATGGGCTATAAAATTGGTAAATGAAGACCATACAAAAGCGGACTCTAAGGATGGTGATGATGTGAGAGATGCAATTGTTTTTGGATTTGAAAACCAATCTATTGCTTTGGCCACTCAGCTTAAAAATCAATCTTGGAATGTGAAGATAGCAACCCAACTATCTGAAGAAAAAACAAGAACGATTGAAGATGTAGAAATTGCTCATATTGCGGGGTTAACAAAAGAATCATTTTATACTATCGAGTGCGAAAAGGCTAATACCATTGTATGTTTATTATCGGATGAAGAAAATTATAAAATTTGTGAGATTGCTTATGAGTATTTAGGCACAAAAAATGTTGTTGTTCGTTTGCATGATAGAAATTGGATTGAGAAGTTTCATCAATTAGGAGTTAAAATTGTAGAACCAAATACCGCTATGGTTAGTTTACTTGATCACTTTGTACGTTCACCTCAAGCTACATCACTCTTGCTTGGCATGGAAGAAAATCAAGATACTATTGATGTGGAGATTACAGATGATAACATACATGGAATGGCTCTTAGAAATTTACGTTTCCCTTCTGATGTTACAATTTTGTCGGTTCACAGAAAAGAAAGTGCACTCGTATGTCATGGTTTTACTAGGTTAAGAAAAGGAGATATAGTTACTGTTGTTGGCACCCTTGAAAGTTTGGAGAAAGTCAGTCTCAAATTAGGTAATTAATTTATTTTTGCTCCAAATACTCTTTGATGAAGAAATTAATGTTAGGATAAATATTTTCATGTTTGTAATATTATTATCTTAATATCACCTTGGAAGTGGAAGTTGAGTTGCTTGTTTTAACAACAACGAAATATATGCCTGGTGGTTGATCTAAATGTATTTGAGCATTGGACGTCAGATCATCATTGGAAAAGACCAATTCACCAATTGTATTATATATTTTTATTGAAGAAGTAGATGTGTTTACCGTCTCAATATTTATGGTTCCCGCAGAAGGGTTAGGATAGATAAACGTATTCTCATTGCCTTCATCAAACGCTATTTCTACTGAAGTGGTGACAAGCATATTTTTATAAACTCTTGGCTTAAAAATATCTGTAGTTGCTTGATTTGCAATACCCGTAACAATCATATCAAGATCGTTATCACCATCAATATCACCAATTGCTGTGGTTGATCCATAAACTCTTACCAGTGAGTCTACCAGGTTAAAATTGTTATTTCCCAAATTTTCGTAGATGTGCGCTGCCACACCCGCTCCTCCAGTAGCACCAGTAACAAACACATCTAAATCATTATCATTGTCAAAATCAGCAAAATCGACTGTCCCTATTGAGGATGCTATAAAGGGTGTATTTGTTTCTAAACTAAATACCCCGCTTCCATCATTTAGATATAATTGACAGACATACTCAAAAGCATCATTATTTCCATTTATAAGTATATCAACATCACCATCTCCATCAGAGTCACCAGCACAAATATTACTATTTTCAACTCCATCAAAAGGTGTATTATTAACCAAACTAAAATTGCCTAAGCCATCATTTTCATATAAGCTGGTCTTTTTTTCACCATTGTTATCTGTTCCCGTAATGATTAGATCCATATCGTTGTCGTTATCCATATCGAAAAAAGTTGAGGAAGATCCTCCTTCAAAAGGAGTTGATACTACCTCAGAGTAATCTCCCGTGCCATCGTTCAGGTAAAGTTTTGAGAATACTGTGTTATTATTGTCCAGCCCACACATAAAAATATCCAGATCGCCATCGTTGTCAATATCTTCAAAGTCAACATCTCCTCCTAGGGTTCCTTCAAATGGGGTATTGGGGTCTAAGGTATAATTACCATCGCCATCGTTGAGATAAAAATTAGCATAATAGACCGGACTGCCATCTCTTCCGGTTAGCATTAAATCCAAATCTCCATCTCCATCAACATCGGCAAACGATATATCACCAAATTCAGTGTCGTTAGAAAGTCCCGTATCGGTTATTTCAGTGAAATTGCCCAGGCCGTCATTGCTGTATAATGTTGTTTTACGGTTAGCCAAAACAGCATCAGGACCTGTAATTATCAAGTCAAGATCGCCATCATTGTCAATATCCCCCATGGCACAAGAGCCTTGTCTGGAATCATGTAGGTTGTTTACCGTTGTGTCTTCCTGTAAATTGATATTCTGCGCAATACTTGCTACAGAAAAAAGAGTAAACACGAGTTGTAAATACAATAGTTTCATTTTCAAATTCATTTAATACATTAAAAAATATCAAAATGCAAATATGATTATTTATTAATTTAAAATCTTCACGCTTAAGGATGAAAACATGTTAAACATTGTTAAGAGGAAGGTAAAAGTAATTTATTTACTAATGTCTGATTTCTTGATAGCATCAAGTATTAATGAAATTTTTTTGTACTTGGACTCTTTAATATCAAAGTAATCGTACATGCGTCTTAATGATGAACCAATGCCATCAACACTCATAAAAGCCTTTTCAGCTATTTCTTTATTGGTAATTACCGGATCATCCAATAATATATTCAAGACCTTCCAATCGGTTTCATTTATTTCTCGATTTATATGTTTCTCAATTCTACTTCGATCCAAATTAAAGCCGCCATCATTGTTAGATATGGAAGAAATGTGTGTTGTTTTAAGTTTATCAATTTCTTTCAATAACACTTTTTTCTGCTTTCTATAATTGTTTATACGGTATCTTGTTAAAACTATTATAACCATGATAATAACTGAACCAATAAAAATTAGCAAGTATGAATCTTTTAATTGTTTCAATTTGAGTTGAGCCTGTTTTTTGTCATTTTCAAGTTGATTATTAAATAGCTTCAGATCATATTCACTTTTTATGGCTTGTCTTACTAAGGCGATGTTATTTTTTTCTATGAGCACACTATCGTAATACATCATATGTTTTTCATACATTTCCAATGCGAGATCATATTTTTCATGTTTTTTATAGACCCTGTATAAGAGCTTGAACAAGTCGGACTTAAGCTGATTATCTGTAGTGGTTTGAGAAGACTTTATTATCCTTTCTTTTAACATAATAGCTTCATCAATATTTGCTGGAAGAATTAAATTAGCCTGCATTATCAAATTAAGATTAATTTTATGATTATTGCCTAACTCTTTATTTATCTCCAGGCTTTTTTTGATGTAATTACTTGCCGTATCAATTATACCCATAGATTCATAAAGCAAGGCCATTTGGTGATAGTAATCGGAAAGTGACCAACGGTTATTAACAGATTTGAGAACTCTATACGCTTTCTTAAGATATTTCTTTGCTTCCTCATTATTGCCTAATTTTAAATATATTGCTCCAATATTAAGCCATATATTCCCATTTCTCTCTTCCATACCTTCTTGCTCATAAAGCTTCATAGCCCGGTTCAGATATTCCAGGGCAACACTATCTAATTCTATATCTTCATAAATAAGCCCTATATTGTTGAGCGCATCTGCTTGGGCTATATATTTTTCTTTTTTTTCAAAAGTCGCTAGGCTATATGTGTAATAACGAACTGCTTTTTGATAATCATTTTGACCTCGATAAATATTGCCAATATTATTGTTCAGAAGTGCCACCTCTAAGGAATCTTTCATTTCAGTTCTGAACTTAACGGCTTTTTCCAGCATTGCCAAAGAACTATCAGTTTCCCCATAAATATAATACGCAAAAGCTTTTTCGTTTAATGCATTTGCCATTTCTCTTTTGGAGTTTTTTTCTTTAGCAAGGCGAAAATGATAGTTAATTAACACCACTACCGAATCCGGATGCTGAGAATGGGTATGATTCAGGTAGTAGCTATTAATTGCTTTAAAACGCAATGAATCAGAAAGGGTGTTGTTTGTCCATATTAATTTCAGAGAATCTGGATTTACTTGTGTATACCCATTATTTGCAATTAATAAAAATATAAGTGCGCATACTATATTTTTCATGTATTTAAACTTAGCTATTCTTAGAAAGAATACATTTAATTTTTAATATTCCGCACTAGGTTGAGTTTTTCCCACATTTCATCGTGGAATTCAATGGGTAGAGCATTTTCATTTGGAGCTTCCCCCATCCTTATAACCACTAAACTTTGACTTGGAGAAATATCCACAAACTGACCATTTTTACCCATTGCAACTATTAAGTCACTAGGAGCATTGGCAGACAGGCTTATATCGAATGATGCTGATAACACAGGAAAAATTATTGAGCTTTTACCATTCAACCACCACAAATATCCATAGGATGGGTTTAAATCTTGTGAGCTATTTACCATTTGGTTATAGTAATTTTCATCATGTAATATTTTTATACCATTCCAATTTCCCTTGTTTAAAATTAATAGCCCGAATCTTGCCATATCCCTGGCTGAACTCCAATAAACATTATTAAAGCCAGAGGTAATCCAATAACCATCCATCCCAATAATAGATTCAATTTTTTGGTCTGTGTATAAATTATAGTTAATTCCGGTGGAGTTGCTTACAACTTCCTCAAGTAAGGTATAGGGAGCATTATGGTAAAACCATTGTGTTCCTGCATCACTTTTGTATTCTAAACATAATGGTTCTGTACAAACTAAATCTGGAATATTATAATTTAAACCGCTCGTCATGGTTAATTGATTTTTGATAGTAATAAGATCTTCTTTCTCTGTGCTCATGGAAGTCCAACCCTTTCCTAAATAATCTGAAGTTTTATCATTGATATTCAAATAACCATCTTGTTGTGCTATTCCCACAAGAGCAGCGGTCAAGGTTTTTCCGGCTGACGCCCAATACCACATACTGTTAATATCGAAATTTGAATTATTTAGAATATTATTCCCCCAATATTTTTCTAAAACAATTTTACCACTCTTTAAAACAATAAATGCTCTTGTACCGTTTGTTTCTAGGTGATCATATAAATTTGGCAATGCATTATCATTCCAGTCAAGTGATAAAAAATCAATGGTTTCCCATTCACTCCCATCATTTAAAGGAAAGTATAATTTACTGTTAGGGTTTACACTTTTAGATGTATCAGATTTACTACAGGATATAAATATTATAATTGTTAATACAAATGAAAACAATAACTTCATAATTTTTATAACATATATTATGGTGTTATTATTGTATTAGTGTCCTATAATCAAGATAATTATATGAAAAAGTCATCCAGAAGCCATAACGTCTTTTTACATACATAATGTGAAAATTTAATATCGAAAATCAAAAATAATAAATATAGTTTCCATGTAAATGACATTTTTACATGCTTACAAAAACTTTAGGTATATACTTGTATGTAAGTGTTTTATATGGTTGTTTAAGAATATTTTTACCAATACTATGGATTTTTCTGTCTTTTCAATATTTTGTAAATTCTATTATTAATTATTTCTGATAAGTTCCAATTATACAGCTTGGGATCGGTTGTACTATAGAACTCAATAATAACGCAATCAATATCTTCATAATATTGGGCAAAGCTCTGATAGCCAGGGACCCACCCAGAATGCTCATACTCATAAACAGTAGAATATATTTCCTGTTCTCCCGTTTCAAACAATGATCCATCGTTCAATGCCCTTAAGAAAGTACCCACGTCTTCTGCTGTGGCATGCATGCCATAGTCGTTTACCTTTAAATCAAAGGGGTACCCTACGTGATAGCCACTCATCACATCGTCTATATTCACTTCACTTAGGGAACTGAAGGTGTTGTTAAGATGTAGTGGGGTAAGAACTTCTTCCTGAATGAATTGAAAGTAGCCATAACCTAGTTCATTATCCATAATCTTGTTGATTAACAGATAATTCGTGTTGCAATATTCATAGTCTGTGTCAGGTTCAAAATTGGCCGGCTTGTCTAGTATCAATGCAAGACCTTCTTCAAAGGTCTCTGTTGGAGCTGCCCAAAAATTAGGAGCGTCCGTAAAATTGGGGATGCCACTCCGGTGTTGTAACAACATCTTTAATGTGATTTGGTCAGCATTTTCAATTCTACCAACAACATCAGGCATATAATCAGACAGGGGTTTATCCAAATAAAGCCGTCCATCACTAACCAATTTGGTAACTGCGACAGCATCATATAGTTTGCTAATACTGGCAATCTTGAATAATGAATGTGGATCGGTAGGTATGTTATTTTCCCTATTTTTCCAACCTGCAGCGTAATAAGCAGATGGCTTACCTCCTTGGTCTACATAAACAATCATTCCGTCAAATCCATGACCAATAGCTTCATTTACTTGATCTTGAATCGTATTAGGTAATGGCAAAATCCATGCCTTAATCAACAGCCATGGAACGAAAAACATGGATATTATGGTTCCAACAAGCAATGTTATTCTAATTATCAGTATTGTTTTTTTCTTATCCATAACGGTTAAAAAAGTGATAAAATTTAATCTTTGTTTTCTATATTTATTTCCCCACCGTTTAACATATCTTGATACGTTTGCATGAGTGATTGTCCGTATTCTTTCATTTCTTTTGCCTTGTCAACCTCTTGACTAAAGTAATCCGTTTTATCTTGATTTTTATATTTGTATAGATTAATATTCTCCTTACCCACAATACAGAAGTAGGAAGTATCCAGTATTCCAATTTTACTATCGTTGTTGATAATTACATACTTTCTTTTTTCTCTTAGCAAATCAATTCCTAGCGTATTATTTACATATGGTTGCTTTATTATCCCCATTAGCGTTGGAAAAATGTCAATCTGGCTACCCATATCGTCATATACTATATTGGATGTTATAATCTTAGGTGCATAGATAATAAAAGGAGTATGAAAATATGACAATGGAATCTCATATGTTGAGCTTAATGGTGATCCATGATCAGCTACGAAAAGAAAGATAGTATTATCAAACCATTCTTCCTCTGAACAAAGCTCAATAAAAGTTTTTAAAGACCAATCAGCATATTCAACTATCATATTTTTAATATCCTTTGATTTTGGCTGAAAATAATCAGGCACATAGTATGGCCCATGGTCACTTGCTGTCATATATACAGCTAAGAATGGTTTATCTTTTTCATAAAGTTCATTAATTTTTGGAATTGAGAACCTAAACATAAAATCATCTGACACACCTAAGGCAGTTTTTACTTCATTTGAAGGATAATCAAGTTGGCTAATTATATTCTGAAATCCATTTGCTCTTAAGAACCCTTCAACATTATCAAACTGACTATCATGCGTTGTGAAGTATGTTGTGGAATATCCATTATTCAATAAAGTACTACTCATTCCATTATACTCTGTTACCCGATTCATAGGGTGTTTCCGATAAAGTGCTGGAAACGAGTAAAGTGAGCTGAATATTCCATTAAATGTGTGCTTTCCACTAGTGTAAAAGTTCTCAAAATAAATTGACTTATTCGACAAACTGTCTAGGAATGGAGTTAAGTTGTTTTTATTACCATGACGTCCCATTTTATGAGCACTCATACCCTCCATTATAATCAGCACTACATTAGGTTTTATTTCTGAACTAGAATCAGGGACAATTTTTCTTGCAATTGGTGAGGCGTATTCTTTCGAGTTAATGTTATGATACCTTCTAATATTTTTTATCGCTATTTGCTTATCGATTAAATCAATTTGTTCATTTCTTACGTCCAAGTCATCCAAGCCAC
>Ga0209044_1002018_pt1 | contig 11573 bp, 10 predicted proteins | sample SaaInlV_130m_DNA_FD_184655 | JGI IMG/M metagenome (GOLD analysis project Ga0209044, IMG submission 184655) | Marine microbial communities from expanding oxygen minimum zones in the Saanich Inlet - SI037_S4LV_130m_DNA (SPAdes) (version 2) | ecosystem: Environmental > Aquatic > Marine > Intertidal... | reverse complement strand
TTGAGAATAAGATAACCCCTCACCAATAAATAATCGAATTGGAAATCCATTATACTGTGTGCGGTAATGGGCCATAATTAATCCATTAACCTGATTGTGGTTGGCCTGATATCCGTTCTCTTTGTGGTGTATCATCCCTAATCGAAGGCTCCAATCAATTGGATATCCTTTCCAATTAGATAATACTTTTTGACTCATATCTAACCCATAGATGCCTGTCCCATGGTATTCTGGTCGAATATCACCATAAGATATAATGGCCATAAGTGGACGATGAGTGGCATATCCACTATATAAGCGAACGGATCGCGTTGACTTTGAAGGCGTATCAGGATAATCAATTAAATCCATATTCCCAGAAATAAGAGAAAAAGTAAACAATGATATTTGAATCCACAGAGCCATCACTCATGGAATTTATGACTGATTTGGTGCATGATGAATCATAAGATTCATTCAATTAAATTGTTATGATTTTGATGTAAAAAGTGCTTTGAGTATATACCCTGCATTGGCCGGGTTTTCCGTGGCCGTCAGGTAGAGTACGGATACCAATTGGGGCCAAAAGGGACGGCCACACGTAATACATGGCCATTGTTAAGAATGGATTGTCGAAGGTTGGGCCACACACCATACAACATTTGAAATTCATACTGGTTCGGTTGCAATGCCAATCGATCAATAAATTCATTTGATCAATTACCACAGGATAACGATATTATATATCAAAATAGTATTTATATTGGTTCTCATTTCACCAAAAATTTGGAATATATTCAACCATGAAACCAAGTCTATTATTTCTCATCATTACCACCATCCCCATGATTGATATCTTGATTTCATTCAAATCGAATCAATATCCCAAAACGATGCCTAAAACGAAAATTGGCAGGAGCATTTTTGCATTGGTGGCGACAGGCGCATGGATTATTGCATTGATTTTTACGATTATAGATTACTTTTAACTCAATCAAACCAATATGTCTTGCTTAAACCACACTTGAATGCATATCGTCTAATTGTAATTTGAAGGAGGAATTCATGAAGTTAAGCAAATTGACCACTTTTTTAATGGTCATAATTTCGTTTTTACCTGCTCAGCTCGAAAAAGTTGAACATAAACCAAATCCTACTAAAATGGTTGATTTTGGTGATCTTGCAGAAGGGCCATATCAAAAACTAGTTATCCGAAATGCAATGGTCATTCCAGGACATGGTGGCCCAGCAAATGGTCCATTTGATATACTAGTAACCGGAAACGTCATCGCTAAAATTCAACGACATGATCCAAAAAAACCTGATAGAATGGAAGGTGATCGTATAATTGAAGGTGACAATTTATTTGTAATGCCTGGGATGTTAAATCTACATTTGCATTTAAGAAATGAATCACTACCTTTAGATTATATTTTTTATCTTCAGTTAGCTACAGGCGTTACTTCTATCGGACCGGCCGAAGAAAAAAGGGTTCAGAATATCCTGGAAGCGGAACGAAACAATGAGGTCATTTCACCGCGGCTCTTTCCCCTCTATGGATGGGGAAGTAAAACTGATTTTGATGAAGAGTTTATAATGGATCCTGCTAATGCTGATAAAGTAGCAAAAAAAATGATCAAGAATGGTGTTAGGCAGGTTTATATAAATAACCTTTGTTGGAACCCAACAATTTTTGGAGCAGCCGCAAAAGCAATTGAAAAAGCTGGTGGTCTTACTGCGGTTCATATTCAACCATCATCTACATCGCAAGTAAATGCTTTAGATGCAGCCCGATTAGGTGTGAGCATGATTGTCCACCATTATGGATATGCGGAGTCAGCTTTAAATCGAGGAGTAATGAATTATCCAGTAGATTATAATATGTCTGATGAAAACATACGTTTCAGAGAAGCAGCCCAAGTCTGGATAGAAGCTGGCGATAATCCTGAAACACGTCATCGTCTCTTAAATGATATTGCTGATTCATTAGTCTATTATGGTGTTACTATGCAGCCGAATAGAGCTACTTATGAAGCAAATAGAGATATTATTCGTGCCCATGGTTTACCTTGGCATGAGAAATATACACATCAAGCACTTTGGGAAATGCATCTACCAAGTCCTCATATGCATGCATCATTTCAGTATAATTGGTCATCACTTGATGAATATCGCTGGCATTACATGTATGATCTCTGGGGTGATTTAATCTTTGAATTCAATAAGCGTGGTGGCCGAGTTGCCTACGGTACTGATGACAATTACCAGTGGTCTACAGGTGGATTTGGAAATATTCGAGAGCTTCAACTTGTTCTTGAATCAGGGATGCATCCATTAGAGGTTCTGCAGAGTGCAACATATAATAGTGCCCAAACAATCTTAGAACCAAAACTAGGTATGATTCAAAAAGGATATATAGCTGACATATTAGTTGTTGATGGAAGTCCAGCAGAAAATTTTCGCTACCTTTATCCTTTTGGTGCAATCAATATGGATAAAGAAACAGAAGAAATGTATCGGACTCAGGGTATTATTCATACAATCAAAGATGGTGTAGTCTTTGAAAATAAAAATCTGATGCGAGAAGTTGAACGTATTGTGAAAGAATCTAAAAAAGATGCTGGCCCAGACATTGTAACTGAGCCATTTAAATAATTGGTTTAATTAATAAGCCATAACCTAAAAACTGTCTCACGTAAAAAATTGAGGCAGTTTTTTTTTGAGGGATAAATGAAATATAAAATATTTTTATTAGTAATGTTCATCATTAATACAATTAATGCAGAAGTTACTTTTACAGCTGATGAATTCAAAACGAGACGTATGAAACTAGCAAAGGCGCTTGAAATCAATGCAATTGCAATCATTCAAGGAGCCCCTTCAGAAACAGGTTACGTAAAGTTTCGGCAATACAATGAATTTTACTACCTTACTGGCATAGAGACCGCCCATGCTTATGTATTGATCAAAGGGGGTACAGGTGAAACTTCATTATATCTTCCTCATAAAAACCCTAGACGTGAAAGAAGCGAAGGACCACTGATGTCAAGTGAAGATATTGATACGGTAAAAGAAATGAATGGAGTTGACAATGTTTACCCTACAGAAATGATGGGAGAGCACCTCTGGCGGATGCGCATGCGTTCCAAGCCTACAGTCTATTTATACCATTCTCCACCGGAACGCCACGCCGAAAGCAGGGATCTTTTACTTCGATACGAAGGAGATGTCCAGAATGATCCCTGGGACTTCACCCAGCCCCGGTATAAGGATTTCATTCACAACATATCTAAACAAATGACCGGATCGCCGATTAAAGATCTCACCCCAATCCTGGACAAACTCCGCTTAATAAAAAGTGAAGCAGAAATTGAAGTAATTAAAAAATCTACTGTGCTATCCTGTCTTGCGCTCATAGAAGCCATGCGATCCGCCAAGCCGGGGATGGTTGAATACGAACTGGACGGCATGGCCAAATACATTTATCATATCAATGGTGCCCAAGGGGACGCCTATTATTCCCTCATCGCAAACGGGCCCAATGCCTATATGCCCCACTACCATGAAAAAATGGACAAGTTGAAAGATGGGGACCTCATGCTCATGGACTATTCGCCGGACTTTCAATATTACATGAGTGACATCACCCGGATGATTCCTGTGAATGGTAAATTCTCAGAAGAACAGGCCCAGCTTTATAATTTTTATGTGAAATGCTACCGGGCTATCCTAGATAACATCCGCCCTTACGTGGCTCCGGTAGAAGTGCGAAAAGAGGCCGCTGAGGAAATGGCGCGCATCCTGGCCAAGGCCAAATTCAACCAGGCCCACCATCGAAAAGCGGCTGAGAATTTTGTGAAGGGTTATGCCCGTTCATCCAAGCGTCAATATGCCAGTTTAGGCCACGGCGTTGGCATGGCCACCCATGATGTAGGCGACCATTCTAAAATGCTCCTGCCCGGAATGGTTTTCACCATCGAGCCTGCACTACGCGTACCGGAAGATAATATCTATATTCGGCTTGAAGACCTTATTGTTATCACCGAAACAGGCGCAGAAATCGTATCTGACTTTGTCCCTATGGATATCAAAGGTATTGAAAAAATCATGCGTGAAAAAGGCATACTGGATCGATTCAAACCACTCACTGAAAAAGATTATAACAAATACTTGAATCAATGAACCGAAAACAAACCCTTTCCTTTTTCCAGATCATCCTCCCCGTCCTCTTCCTGGGAGTGTTGATCTTTTACGGAATGGTGATCCGTCCTAAGTTTTTTGGTCAACCGGGATTTCCATTAGAGATTGTTTTTTTGCTGGCTACAGTCTTCGCTATTGGCGAATTAATGATCATCGGCTTTAAATGGAATGATATTCAAAACGCTTTTATTCAAAAACTCGCCCGGGGGTTTCCCGCCCTCCTTATCCTATTTGCCATTGGCATCATTATCGGCACATGGATAATCAGCGGCACGATTCCCATGCTCATTTATTTTGGGGTTCAATCCATCAACCCAACCTATATCTATGTATTGGCATTTCTAATTCCCATTATTTTTTCCACTTTGACCGGCACATCCTGGGGATCCATTGGCACCATCGGTGTGGTTTTAATAGGTATCGCATCTGTTATTGGTGCCAACTTAGGCATCACCGCAGGAGCCATTGTGGGCGGCGCCTTCTTCGGAGATAAACTCTCTCCCTTATCTGATACAACCAATATTGCAGCCATGGCAACAGAGGTAGATCTTTATGACCATATTAGATCTATGATGTTTACGACCCTCCCCTCCGCTCTCATTGCATTGGTTATTTATTTTATTCTGGGATTTACCTACCCACCGACAGGATCTGAAATTGATCCAAGACAAATAGAACCTACTTTAATTGCAGTGGCATCCATGTTTAATTTCAATGGATTTTTACTCATACCGCCCATCATAGTTTTATATGGTTCCATTCGAAAATTGGCCCCATTACCCACATTACTTACATCCTCTTTATCCGCCGCAGGACTAGCTCTGATATTTCAACCCTACTCTATGGGAGATATTATGACAGCTCTCCATACGGGTTTTAATGTTGATATGGCATATTGGGTTACAGGAATGCCTGAAAGTATTGATACTTTATTCACACGGGGTGGACTGTATGAATTGATTGAAGCCATTATTTTTACTTTCATGGTATTTATTTTTATCGGCACTATTGATCTCATTGATGCCATGCCCACTATTGTGAATCGTGTCTTCGGGGAAATTAAATCAAAGGCATCCATCATTATTTCTTCTCTTTTTGCCACTGCTTTTACAAATGGCATTACGTCCAATCAATCTGCAGCCAGTTTTATTGTGGGGGATGCATTTGTTAAACGATACGATAAGGCCGGAATTTCACGGAAGGTGCTTTCCAGATCCATTGAGGATTATGGCACCATGCTTGAGAGTTTAGTCCCGTGGCATGCCACGGTTATTTTCCTTACCACAACTCTGGGTGTATCCTATGGTGAATACTGGTATTGGCAGATATTATCTCTAGTTAATTTAATTGTGGCACCGACACTGGCGATACTTGGGAAAGGGTGTTTTTATGAGGAGGATTGATTTGGGTTAATTAACTCATCCCATTGCAAAGAAATTATAATGTAATCTAAATCAAATTCTTTAATACATCAATCAATCGATCTACGTCCGCTTCTGAATTATACCCCTGAATTGAAATCCTAAATGCGGATTGTCCATTGGCCGCCATGGTAGGGATTTCAATTTTATAATCATCATATAGGGTATTTTTAAATGCTTCTACATCGGCCATAGGAAATAATATGGTGGCCATTTGTCCCAGCCAATCGTCGGGGCAAAGCTTAGGCAATCCGGTCAAACTCGTAATGGTATCACGAAAATCTTTTATCCTTTTTTTGCAGGATTGTCGTACCGTGTTCCAATCATAGTCTTTCTGAAATTGGATCGCCTCCGGCACGGTGAAATAGGCAGCCAAATCCTGTGTGCCCTGCCATTGAAATACATTAATAAACCGACTGGGACTATGCAACTGAGTGGATGCTTTAAATTCGGGTATTTCTTCACCCCACCCCCAACTTTTCACCAATGGTTGGATGCCATCTTGATGGTCCTGTTTTACATAAAGGAATGAAACACCCTTTGGGCAGCAGAGCCATTTATGGAGCGCACCTGTATAATAGTCCGGGTCTAATTCTTTAATATCTAATGAAATATGGCCAGGCACATGGGCTCCATCAATAATGGTTTGAATCCCTCTTTTTTTGGCCTCTGCCACAATTTCTGGAATGGGGAGTATCATCCCTGTGCCACTGGTTATTTGACTGATGAAGATATACCGAGTTCGCTCTGTCGCACACGACCAAAATTCATTGAGAAACATTTCTTTATTTATCACAGGCAAGGTGAGTTGTGCGTGAATATATTGATACCCTTTTTGATTCGCATCATATGTCCACATACGATCGCAGGACCCATATTCTAAATTGGTGGTGAGAACCTCATCACCTGATTGAAGATTGGTGTTATGAATAACATTGGCCACCGCATGGGTGGGATTGGGAACATAGACCACATCATCTTTATCGCAATGAACATAAGACGCCAATGCAGTTCTTGATCTTTCCAAAAGATCATAAACCTCGTTCTCCATAAATTGGATAGGTTGATGTTCTAATGTTTGTTGGTATGACTGATATGCCTCAAAAACTGGTTTTGGACACGCACCATAAGAGCCATGATTAAAAAATATAATTTCCGGATCAAGCTGGAATAAGGGCCGGAGCGATTGGGAGTCATTTTTCATGGCGGTAAAAATAAGGTAACTGGTATAAACAAAAAAGCCCCCAAAAGGAGGCTGATTTGTTATAGGTATATATTAATTAGGTTATTTCACCATGGTCATGACTTCATGAGTTCTACCATATGTATGTTCTTCAAGTACTTCGCCAACATTTTTCTGCATGCTACCTTCACCATTCATTTTCTCATAATCATTAATGAATCCTTTAGGCAGACCTAGTCCACCAGAACCTTCAAAGCTTGACCAATTTTTAAATGGATAAACAAGCATTAAATCAGCTTGCCCCTCATTGGGGAATCTATTGAAATAAACACGCCTAGCTATTTTTGCATTTGTTTTTCTTAATACTTTAGTGATTGAGCCAACGGCTTCTTTAACTGCTGCTAAATGACCAGGGCCATCTTTTATTTGATATCTCTTCATCAAAATATTCTCACCAACAGTTTCATTTTTGGGGTTATATGTTAGTTCCTCATCTCTGACCATGTAAATCACTTCACTTTCATCAGCATACGGGCTTACATTTCTTTCCCAATCCTTTACATGGTCATCGGGTAGAGACTGATCCATATCTGAGAACTTTGTTGGTCCTACAGCCCAGCTATAATTACCAGAATTTGGACCAGTATTAATATACCATAGATATGCTTTGGGGCTATCTTTGCCATTATGATATTTATCATTATGTTTCTTGACCCCTTGCTGTAATGAATGGTTCTGACCAGCCCTAAGTTTAAGTATCGAGGTTTGGAACATGACATAATCTTGCCCAACCAGTGTTGCACATACCATTAAGGGGATAATTATCCCAAGAATTCGTTTTATCATTTTTCTCTCCTTATTTATTTTATAAAAGTAATCTCACGCATCAATTTCTGATCTAGGATAGTTCGCATTTTAGGAAAAGTACCAGTAATTTGATTTGTTTGATCTCTTGATATTACTTTTCTTGCTTTTTCAGTTGCCTCATCCCATTTTTTGTTATTCTTAGGATTACTATCAAGAATAGCCAAGTTTTTATACTTAATCATAAGCAACAAATCGAAGTCACCATCATATTGATTGATACTTCTAAAAATATGGTATTCTTCAATTAATCCTTCAGCTTTCATAACTTCCATATTGTTGCCCCAAGTTTTTTTCATTTGATTAAGATATTGTGGGTCAACATTAGGCTCTAAGTCAATTGTTGAGATTTGATAGACACTTTCGCCTACAGTCCACGTTTCGCCAGCTTGAGCCAAAAGTGCAGTTAAAGTAAAGGATGAAATTAGTATTATTTTTTTAATCATGATTTTTTCTTTCTTAATTAGATGGGGTTGTCATTTCTGGAATTACTTTAAGAATCTCTGACTCTGACTTTGAAAAACTATTGTACCAATCTTTAACAGCCTGATTATAAACTTCTTCGCCATATACCTTAACCCACCTTTCTTTAATTGTAGGTGATGGGGCGGCCATATCTGCCATACTATCCATTCTAGATATAACTAGTAGTATGCCATCTTCTCCACCTGAGACTTGGCTGTAAACCCCAGTACTTCCTTTAAACCTTACTCTACGATTGGCATCCGCACCTTTACGTAATATTTCTAACATTGTTCCACGTTGACCTGGCTTCGTATAGTATGATACTGCTTCCCACATAGGTGCAGAACGATCATTATAACTAGCCTCTAACCTTTTTTCAAAAAATGCCATGCCGCTCTGTTCTTCAACATGTTTATCTACAATCTTTTTCCATTCATCATTATGAGATTTAATACTTTTACGATCTGCATAATCCTTCCAATAATGATTTGAAGTACCCATAAAGTATTGTCCTGATCTAGGTCCACTCATTACAATAGCTGCAAAAGTGGGCCATTGTTCAGCACCATGCCATTTTGCAACATGGCTTGATACTGCTTTTTCAAATGAAGCTTCCTTACCTTTATATATTTTACTGTATCCACCACTTGCAACAATTGGATCTGCCTGTGCAACTAATGTCGTACATGTGAGTAGCGGAATTATTACCGCTAAAATTCGTTTTAGCATTGTTTACTCCTTTTGGTTATTGATTTAATTCTAATTCGTGCTGGCTTGGCTCGTACCTGATCCACCCGAAATTGGAGACCAATGTGAAGCACGAATTTTCCATCCATCGCCCTCTTTGACGTACGCTTGTGTAACGCGTGTCATATAATGACTGACTGCTGGTGATCCCTTCGGTTTCATGGATCCTTCTGAATAATACATGGCAACAGCCGCTTTTCCTGGTACCAAAACGATGACTTCAATATGTTTGATGGACATATTGACTTTCTCGTAAGATTCTGGTCTTCCTGATGGACTAATTTCATGTATTAGGCCACCACTGGACCAAAACTCTAAAGCACCTTTTGTAGAGTATTCTTGCATTGCTTTTTTATTTTTATTCAGATATGCGTTACCCTTCATTATTTGCTCTATGATTTCCTCTTTATCACCAGCCATCAATGTCACTGGAATAGCGATACTCAAAACAATTAATGTCATTATAATTTTTTTCATCTTTTATTTCCTTTTTATTATTTCTTCTTACTGAGTTTTCCACTCACTTGGATTAATAGGAAGGTTAGAGCTGCTACCACAATAATTGTGAGAGAAATTGAGCTTTGGAGTGATAGGCAGCCCCAACTGATACGTTTTTATCTCTTCGCGAGTTTAACCCAATTAGTGTGGAGGGCAATATCTCTATGCCCCAAATTGTGTTCCCGGTCAATATATTTATTTCGTTTTGCAAAGAATGCCTTACGTTTTTCTTCATCCGGCCAAGCTTTTTGTATGGTTTCTCTATTTCTAGTAACATCATCGGCAACGGCCATATTGGGATATTCCGTAACAAATACAACTGGAGTTACGCCACCACCCAAGGAACCTGTCCAATAATGTTTCATTTCTCTGCGACTTAATATTTTATCGTTTCTCATGATCACTTTTTTGTGGAATTCATCAAAAAGGGCTTCCCGCTCTGCCACTGTACCACCTTCTACTTTACTCATTGGTTTCAGGTACCATTCTACAACGGAGACTACGGTATTTTCTGTTGTTTTTTTATGATTACGTTTGACCCTGCTGGTCACCAATTCTCTCACGGCCAGATCTGTATGTTTGGAGCTCCAGTATCTTCCGTACTTCTTATTAAACGCCTTTCGCTTTCCTTCATTGGGCCATGCCTTTTTCCGCATATCGGCCGTCCCAACCGTACTTTTATCTGCATCAGCAATAGATTTCCATTCTGCAATTTGGACCACTTCGTTCCTTGATCCGGAATGACGGTGGCCTAATACTAACAAGCTAACCAAGTATTTATCGGCACCATTCATTTTGGTGAATTCTTCTTCCGCAAGTTCAAAGAACTCATCCCAGGATCCGTCTTCAACAGAATTCATATAGTACATCGATGTTGTTACCACGTGATTATCAGGATTATACTGGCCAAATATTATTCCAGTTAAAATGATAACAGTGAATAAGCGATTTATTTTCATCATTTTCTCCTTTTGGTTGCTTGTTTTTTACTTGTAGGGACCCTGCTCACATAGCCTAGGGCACCCCTGAATTAAAATTGGGAGTTTTCACAATTTATAAAATCAATATGGTTTGAGGGAAAAACATGGAATAAATAGCTCAGAATAAAAATATTAACGGCGAGTATTGGGCGTAAAAAAAGGAAGGGAAGAAGGCTTTGATGGACCAGAATTTTAGAGGTGTTACCTCTGTAAAAAAGATCCCCCCATGTGTACAAACATCTAGTCAAATGTGTCTCTACTTTAATAAATTAAAAAACTACTTTTCCTATTCAAATGTAGAATTAGATAGTTAAATAAAACAAGAAAAAATTTTCGCTTAATCAGGATTTATATATATAAATATGTTTATTTAAGTAATATTAACGATTGGGTTTTATCTGCTGACTGTCCTATTTATTCACCCTCATCATCCACATCTTCCACCCGGATAAAGTTCTTTAAGGTCCACCCTTTTTCTACAATAATACGCTTTACACTCCGTAGGGCAATGATGATGAGAACGATCCAAAAGACTTGTACAAATGTAAAATTCATAGCGGAAAATACGACATGGAATGAATTCGTAGTAATTCTGAAGTTTCCATTATTTATTAATCCCACCTTTAGTCCAATATTTAATGATGTTAAAACTGTCCCTCTCTGTCAAGAGAGGGACTGGGGTGAGTTAAAAAATTACTTCTGGGGCACTGGCGGCGGGCCTGGAGGGATCATCGCTTCATATTTACCAGAACCTTTCCGCTCCTTGAATTCCGCTGTTACTTCTTTCACCAATTGGGGATCTTCAAACAAATCTACCATGGTCATACCCAATGCTTTTGACGCTTGAATCATTCCTTTATGTCCAATAGACATTCCTGTACAGGCCACCACAGCCCAAGAGTGCCAAGGCGCATCTTTAGGGGCAGCCGGTGTTGATAACCTTACCACAGGTACAATTTGACTCACATCCCCTACATCCGTGGAGCCGCCTTGTGCCGGCTTGGTTTCTTTCAATGGATAAATGGCCCCATCCATACCCACCTCCGGTTTGCCTGTGGCCCGTTGAATCTCTTTTGCATATTCCATTTCTTTATTGGTGTATTTGATAGGACCCAACATTTCAAAATTGGCCTGAATCGCACCAGCGCCACGACGGTTTGGTAAAATTTCATAAATACCGGAAATGAGATTAATCTCGTGCTCCACTTCTGCCATAAGGGCGCCGGCAGCGGCCAT
>Ga0209044_1002014_pt1 | contig 11585 bp, 2 predicted proteins | sample SaaInlV_130m_DNA_FD_184655 | JGI IMG/M metagenome (GOLD analysis project Ga0209044, IMG submission 184655) | Marine microbial communities from expanding oxygen minimum zones in the Saanich Inlet - SI037_S4LV_130m_DNA (SPAdes) (version 2) | ecosystem: Environmental > Aquatic > Marine > Intertidal... | reverse complement strand
AAGATTGTGCTATGATATCCAAATGGGCAGGTGGCATTGGATTGCATATTCACAATGTCCGTGCATCGGGAAGTCACATTCGAGGCACGAATGGGGCATCTAACGGTATTGTTCCCATGCTCAAAGTCTTCAATAACACTGCAAAATACGTTGACCAAGGTGGAGGGAAGCGAAATGGTAGCTTTGCAATTTATTTAGAACCATGGCATGCAGACATTGAAAATTTCCTACAAATGCGTAAGAATCATGGTGATGAAGAAATGAAAGCTCGCGATTTGTTTTATGCATTGTGGATTCCCGACCTGTTTATGAAGAGGGTAAAGACGGATGGAAACTGGACACTTATGTGTCCAGATGAATGTCCTGGCCTCGCTGATGTACACAATAACGAATTTGTTTCATTGTATGAGTCATATGAATCATCCGGTCGAGGACGTAAAACAATGAAGGCGCGTGACCTATGGTTCCAGGTAATGGATGCACAAATGGAAACTGGAACACCTTATTTGTGTTACAAAGATGCAGCTAATCGTAAATCGAATCAACAAAATCTGGGGACAATAAAATCGTCGAATTTATGTGTAGCACCAGAGACCCTGGTTTTGACAGATGTTGGTCCTATGGCAATCCAGTCACTTTCAGGCGAAGCAGTTCGTGTGTGGAATGGAATTGAATTTAGTGAAGTTAATGTATATCAAACTGGTGAAAATCAGGATTTAATTACCGTTGAAACTGATGATGGTGCTATTTTGAGATGCACTCCTTATCATCGGTTCTTCATTCACAGTGAAGATGGTAAATATATTGATATGCGAGAAGCTAAAGATTTGGTGGCAGGTGATTTATTGATGCATTGTGAATATCCGGTTATTCCATCCTGTATAAAAGAGTTTGCCACGTTTTACGACAATGCCCATACGGTATCGGTCGATGGAAATATCCAGTTATATGCAAATAATTTCGAAGAAATATATCACCAAAAATGCGTTTTACAAGGCTGTGGGGTGAATGTTCCCATTATGCGAAATTCTAGTCATAACAAGCGGTCATGTTTGGAAATTAGTCCACAAGATATGCATATACTTATTCGCAATGGGTTTTCTCCTAAGGAATGGGTATGTGACCCAACCGTTTTTGGGGAGATTAATGACAAACCGCATGCCAAAGAAATTCGCGTGAAGTCCGTAGTGAACTTTATGCGTAAAGACAATACATACTGTTTCAATGAACCTCTGCGCAATGCAGGAATTTTTAACGGTATGTTGACATCTCAATGTAGCGAAATTATTGAATATTCCAATGAAGAAGAAACTGCCGTCTGTAATTTGGCTAGCATTGCATTACCGGCATACCTTAAAACAATTATTGATGAAAAAGACAACAATCAAACTATATCATTCGATTATAATAAATTACACGAGGTAACTAAGGTTGTTACCTATAATTTGAACCGAATTATTGATGTTAATTTTTATCCCACTGAAAAAACGAAACGGAGCAATGTAAGACATCGACCCATTGGAATCGGCGTACAAGGATTGGCTGATGTTTTTATGCGAATGGACCTACCATTTTCTTCTGATGAATCGAAACAAATTAACCGAAATATTTTTGAAACGATTTATCACGCTGCTCTAGAACAAAGTTGTGAAATAGCAGAAGAAAGGTATACATTATTGCAACCATTGGCCGATGGCGATAACTTCAGTGAATCAATGTCTATTGATGAAGATTTCGAATTGAGGAGACATATGAATAAGGACGAAGAACCATTACTTCATACTGAATATCGTGGTGCCTATTCTAGCTTTGCTGGGTCTCCAGCTTCGCGTGGCGAATTGCAATTTGATTTATGGGGGGTTCAACCTAGTGACCGATATGATTGGACCGCCCTTAAATCCAGAATTCGCGCTCGTGGTATACGCAATTCATTGTTGGTTGCACCCATGCCTACTGCATCTACTTCGCAGATTTTGGGATACAATGAATGTATCGAGCCAATTACAAGTAATATTTATAATCGTCGTACTATTGCCGGGGAGTTCATTTTAGCTAATAAATATTTGATGTATGATTTGTTGAAATTAGATTTATGGAATGAGAAAATGAAGAACAATATCATTGCAAATAATGGTTCTATTCAACATTTAGACCAAATTCCTGTTGAAATTCGTGAAAAATACCGAACTGTATGGGAAATTCCTATGCGCCAATTGATTGATATGGCTGCTGACCGTGGAGCGTTTGTGTGCCAAAGCCAGAGTTTGAATTTGTGGTTGGAAGACCCGAATTATTCCAATTTAACGTCAATGCATTTTTATTCATGGTCAAAAGGGTTGAAAACGGGAATTTATTATTTACGACGTAGAGCAAGACATCAAGCTCAACAATTTACGATTGAACCTGATAAAAAAGATTTAGGTGGAAAAATGGAGGTTGGAGTGGAAGATGAAATATGTGAAATGTGTTCCGCTTAATTTCTTACTATATTATATAAATTATGAGTCAAAAACCACAAAAACGCCCTAAAATAACACATCACCAAGAAGAAGAACCAGTAGCAGCACTATTACCAGTTCATGGAGCACCACAAGTAGCAGCACCACAAGTAGAACAACCAGGAGCAGCGGAACAACCAGTAGCAGCACCACAAGTAGAACAACAAGTAGAACAATTACCAGATAATGGAGCATCGATGGAAGACGGTTATATATCAGACTTGGAGGTTGATGCTAGTCAACCGTACCCATATGATGGGGAAGTACATCCCGATCCAGTATCCCGTCCAATGGATACGGGTAAGGGTATAGGAGTACAGACAAGAGGTCCAAGTGCTGGTGCTGGTGTTGGTGGTCCTGGTCATGATGATGCTGCTAGCGTGAGCGGTGCTAGTACAAATAGTACTTTTAGTCAAAAATCACAGGCCAGTATACATTCTATTGCTGATTCTGTTGATGGGCTACCGCTACCAGATGGGGGACTGATGCTAACCGAATTAGCAGACGGTGTTGTCACATTAACTGCTATTGGTATGGAGCATTTCCACAATGCAGTGGACACAGCTGGAGGATATGGACCGGTTGCATCAATTGCTTTTATTTCATTATTATCAGCTAATAATCGTTTGTTTCCTAATATTGATTTACCTAATATTAATTTACCTAATATTAATTTAAGTGGTATAGCTTCACAAATTGGGTTAACAGTTAATGTTGCAAGTGAAGCTGCTGCTGCTGCTGCTCCTGCTGCTGCTGCTGGCGGTATTTTTAGTAGTTTTACTAGTGCTGCCACTTTGATAGGTAATGGTATTACGGCTGGTGTCACAGCTATTGTTGCAGCGATAGGGACAAACAGTGTTGTTGCTAATCCACTTACCATAGATAATATAGCAGGTATGGTTGAATCTGCCGGAAATACAGCGATAGAAGCTGCCATAACAGTTGCAGAATTTCAAAAAAGAATGGAGACTGTCTGGACAAAACTTAAAGCAAGTTGGACTGTTAAAAAACTTAGTGTGGAAGGAATATCTACTTTGCAAGCCGAACAGCTCAATGATTTTGTAGCAGCTGCTGTTGCAGAACATGGTCAGGTTCGTGATCGACATGCGGATGAGCCACGTATTAATGTAGAACAACTGACAGCGGTATATAACGGTATACTAACAAGAATAAATGGTATTGCTCCCACTGCACATGTAATAGAAGGAGAAAATGTTCATGAAATACAGGATGAAGCTGCTAATGCATTAATAGCAAATGCTGCTCCTGATGATGATGATGGTGCAAATGCTGCTCCTGATGATGATGATGCTAATAATGGTGGTGGAAAGAAAAATAGAAAATCCCAGAAAAAGCCCCGAAAAAAGGTAACCAAGTCTAAACGCGGAAAGAAAGCGGCACGAAAGACAAAAAAACAGTCTCGCAGAAAGTCTCGTGGAAAAAAACACGGAAAGTCTCACGGAAAAAAACATTAAGACAATATGTACATCCTTTTTATCATTTTTCATTGATATAAGCAATTCAAATGCTTTTATCAATCAGTTTTTACTACAAACAATGCGTTGTCGTCATATCCATGTCGCATTTTTAAATAACATCTCAAACATGTCAATACATCAATCATGGAGTTATGTAGACCATCAACAGTCGCCCCGTCAAACAATTTCCCATACAATTCGATGAGTTTTGGCCATTTCTTAGACGGAGGTCGTCCTGGCATTTTGGATTCTACCAAAATATTACATATATCAGTACCTCTCTTCATGGTACAATAGCGTTCGATACCATGCACTTTCTCATACATCGGGTTAAATGTCATGAAGCAATAGGGTGCTTTCTCCATAATAGCTGGGCGATTGCGCTCCAGTTCAACCATAATCATTTTCTCGTCAAAGTCCATGTTATGGGCAACAATCCCTTCACAAAACATATAAGCCTCGTAAAACTGCTCCAATACTTCGACAATGGGTCTACCTTTGGTTTTGCATAATTCTTTTGTTGCGCCAGTAAGTTCGGTAATAAACTCACTGATTACCACTTCGTCAGGTATATCGATGTAGGAATCATATTGACGAATGACCTTTTTTTGCGACAAATCATATATTGCGAAACTGAGTTGTAGGATATATGGATATTCCGTGATAGGAGCAGCGTTGGTGCTATTGCGTCGGGTCTTTGGTAGAAGACCGGTGGATTCTACATCAAACACCAAAAACCGACGGCGATATGTCGGGGGTGGGATGGAAAATGACAGTTCTTGGTGAGATGATTGTTGCATTTTGATAGGTATGTATGTTACCTGTATTGATAAAATAGTATATAAGTAACGTATTTTATCAATTTTCTACATTTACACCTTGCCGATAATGATTTCATCGGTATTTTATGATGTAATGAGTATTATTTGGATTTAGTTCTCTATTTTGTTGCCCTTTTCTCTGCAATTTTGCGTTTTAACTGTTGTACTTCATTTATCAAAATTGGCAATAGTCCGTTGTAATTTACAGATTGCATTTTGGTGCCGTCCTTTACGCCTTCTATCAGTTCGGGATAATGTTCCTGAAGTTCGTGCGCCAAAAACCCGATGCTATTCTGTTTTGCTTGAGTTTGATAATATTTCACGGGACGGAGATTGTCTACGGTATGAGTTTCATCCAATGTCTCTACATTGTTCTTGATACGATAATCTGAAGTAACATTAACTGCAGACGGTGAAGTAAAATTCCCCATTACCGTCATTTTTTCAAATGTGGAGGATTTGAATGTAGTTCCGTCATCTGCTAGGTTTGAACTTTGTAATGTAGTACCATCAGGGAATTCAATCCCATTATTGGCTTTTATTTTGGTATTTTCTCCAAAATAGGTGGTTGAATTGGGGTTTGGTTCTAATGTCTCGGTAACATACTGCATATTCAATGAAATATCACCATTGAACTGTATCTTCTTGTCATACGCGATATCTTCGGTAAATGTAGTGATTGAATTCGCATTAGAATATCCACTATCCTCACTTTGTATAAGCGCTCCCAATGATATTGATTGAGATTTATAGGATCCTACTGACATGACCCCGTTGATAGAAATATCTCCCACGATATTCAAAGAAGCATCACCCATTGATACGTCACCAACCACAAATAGTCGATTATTAATCGGCACATCAGCAGTGAACACATACGGGTCAGTATGTGTAAAACTGTGCAAGTCAATGTCTCCCGTATCCATGAGTATATCATTCGTAACCGTTATATTTCCACTAGCATCCAAAAATCCGTTAATATAAGTTGGGTTAAAATGATTCGCGTTGGAATCTGCATTCCATATTCCAAAATCAATTAATTGTTCTTCGGTAAACCCTGAACGAAGTAAGTGTGTAATGGAATAGTTGGATAAATTAGTAACTCCTCTGGTTCCTACAATGGTATAATCGATTGTATCAGCAGCAGAAATTGTCAAAGAATATGTAACATCTGTACTTAGTGCGAAAATTGGAAACCCCGATGGTAGAAGATTTGAGCTAATTGCACTGAATGTACCGCTGGCAATTGTATTACCTCCACTGGTTAATGCATAAGTAACATCTCCCGTACCTCCATTACGGGTAAATTTGTTAACAATCAGTTCTGGTATATTGTGTCCTGCTGGAAGAACGAAATCAATTACATCTGTATCGGTTGTACCCGTGCTATTTTCTATGGTTAAAACATTGTCATTGAAGAAAAGAGTTGTATGTGTAGCTGAATCTCCATAATCCACATTCTTTGTCCCCAAAATCGTATAAGTAATGGCTGCATTCGCTGCCAATCTCAACGTATACGTGATATCTGCACCTGCATTTGCTACCAACTGATTTCCAGCCAACAGATTCGTACCACTTGCATTTCCATCAACGGTTACAATGCCATCAACGATTGTTCCAATAATAGTCGTTGCTCCAGTGGCAGATATAGTATACGAAATTGTACCCGTACCACTGAAATTTGTAACGTTGAGTGACGCCATTTCTTCTCCAGCGAGAAGCTTGAAAATTACTGTATCTGTATCACTTGCATCAATGCTGTTTTGTATGGTTAAAATATCGTCAGTGAAATCAGTTGGAACCACTGTCGTTTGAACTATACCCCATAATCGAATTTCTGGCCATATAATAAAATTCATATTGCCTGAAGATATCGCATATTTTTTATAGCTTTTTGGTGTTGTTTGAGTTATGTTGTATTCATAAGATTCTACAGCTGTAGTACTCCAGGTGTCACCACTCTCATGTAATTTATTATATATACTATTTGTTTCATCATATCCATATAAATATTGTGGAGTTGGTGATTGTGTATTATTACCCCAAAATTTAAATTTAGTTGGTTGAAAAGATTCTGGAAATTCAACCGTTAAAGCGGCAGAATTATTCGTACCTGAAGTAGCATTTTCTAAATCTGTCCAACTTCCAATTCGATTATTATCATTCGTTATACTTGTTGTGTGAGACGAGTACCATCCTCTTTTCCAATCACCCGAATATGCTGATAAGTCATTATCAAATGCGTTTGTCATGTTAAAACGGTCATCGGTGGCACCCCCGTCGTTTCTTTTGCTACTACAACCGAATGTATATGTACCTTGACCATACGTTTCATTTGCGTCATCTACAGTAAATGATACATCGGTTCCTGTCCACTCACTATTAGAAGCTTTAGTAGCAGTATTATCAAAAATATATTTGCTAACCCACGCTGGTGGATATTCTCTTTCTACAGAACCTGGTAGATAATCCACCTGCTTTGTCCCCACAATCGTATAAGTAATGGCTGCATTCGCTTCCAATGTCAAAGTATAGGTGATATCTGCACCTGCATTTGCAAGTAAGGGGTTTCCAGCCAACATATTCGTACCACCTGCATTGCCATCAACGGTTACAATGCCATCAACGATTGTTCCAGTAATAGTCGTTACTCCAGTGGCAGAAATTGTATACGAAATTGTACCCGTACCACTGAAATTTGTGACGTTGAGTGCCGCCATTTCATTATTTACTGGAAGAGTGAAACTTACCGGGTCTGTATCACTTGCATCAATGCTATTTTGTATGGTTAAAATATCGTCAGTGAAATCAAGAGGGGTAGGATTAAGTATTATGGGAATATTTCCTCCATAACTATAGACCACGCCACCACTATCTTCATAGATTTCACCAACCAACCAAGCATCACCATCCATTGCTACAGCATAGCCGAATTGGTCACCATAAGATGTTGGTACGAGATATTGTATTTGGTTCCAATTCGTACCGTTTCGTTCATAAACAACCGCTACACCTTGATACGCGTTGTCAGGTCCTTTTTTATATCTACTACATACAATCGCTCTGTCACCGTGTATTGCTACTGACCAACCGAATTCGTCATTCACAGCGGGGTCTTGTACGTATATATGTTTCTGTTGGGTCCAAACACCAGAGCTGTTTCGTGCATATATAAATGCGGCACCTGTATTGTCGAATGAATTATTATTATGGTCGTCGTATATCGCACCTACAATCATGTAATCACCGTTTACTGCAAGACCATACTTACTAAACCCATCATCAACTGCGACTTGTTGAATCCATTGACTGGGTTCAAATTCATCACCGGCACTATTCATTTTAAATACATGCACTGTCATACCACCCTGAGAGACGCTTCCACCACTTCCTACAAACAGTTCATCACCTTGTATTGCCATAGTGATACCAAAATTCGTATTTCCACCAGTCCTATTCGTAAAATCACTATTAAATGCAATGAGGTCGTCGAACGAGTTCCAATTACCATCACTGTCTCGTTTATAAATATGCGCTGAACCAAATGCAGATGCTCCACCTCCAGGAATCCTATAAAAACTGTTGTTGGTGGCTCCAATGGCTACATAATCACCATCTATTGCTACTGACCAACCGAAACGTGTATAGCCATTTGAACCTACTAATTTCTCTGTTGGTTGAAGCATTACTTCTTCGTTCCATGCACCAGAACCATTTCGTTTAAATATATGAGCAGAACCGTAGGTATAGCCAGGACTAACTCCTGGGCCAGCACTGGTAAGGGCACCAACAATCGCATAATCGCCATCTATTGCTACACTATAACCGAAGGCATTCGCCGAATGACTTGATTCCAACACACTAACCTGGCTCCAACCACCCAACCCAGTTTTTTCAAAAATCCATGCCGTGTTTGCAGAAGAACCACCAACAATCGCATAATTACCACTTATTGCGATAGATGAACCGAACGTACCACTAGCGATTGGATCATCTGGACTGATTGTTGTTTTACTTAATGTTGACCAGTCAGGTGTGCCATATGTTATAACGCCATAATCCTGATGCTTTGTTCCCACAATCGTATAAGTAATGACTGCATTCGCTTCCAATGTCAACGTATACGTGATATCTGCACCTGCATTTGCTACCAACCGATTTCCAGCCAACAGATTCGTACCACTTGCATTGCCATCAACGGTTACAATGCCACCAACGATTGTTCCAATAATAGTCGTTACTCCAGTGGCAGATATAGTATACGAAATTGTACCCGTACCACTGAAATTAGTCACGTTGAGTGACGCCATTTCATTATTTGCTGGAAGAGTGAAACTTACCACATCTGTATCATTTGCATCAATGCTATTTTCTACAGTGAGTGTGTTGGTTAAAATATCGCCGGTGAACACGACTATCTTGGGCGTTACTGTTACAATAAGTGGTCGTTCAAAAACATAGGCTTTATACCCTAGACGAGTACCAATGCCAATATAATTTTCATGCATTGCCGCTGACCAACCAAATTCAGTGATGTCAGTTAATGGAAGAAGCTTAGTCGTTGGTGTATCTGGCCAACCGGTTGACTCGTGTTTATCAAAAATATATGCAGATTTTGTAAGGTCTGCTCCAATCACTATTCTATTGTCATTCAATGCGATTGAACTGCCGAACCCCCCCAATGCAGCCTCCTCTCCCGCAGTGATTATTTTTGTTGGTGTATTTGGCCAACCAGTTGACTGGTCTTTATCAAAAATATATGCTTTATTTTCTCCCTTTTCACCAATAACTATATAATTTTCAGATATACTCACATCCCAACCAAAATACCCATTCACCGCGGGTGTAGGTGATTTGAGATATTTTGTTTCAGTACTTGGCCACAAACCAGTTGAATTATCTCGTTCAAACAAATACGCTGCACCTGATCCACTGGTATCATCATTAGATTGGTCAGACCCGTTACTACCTTCCTTATAAGCCCCGACAATTATATAATTTCCATTTATTGCTACTGAAGCGCCGAACCGGTCATGTTCTGTTTCAACTGATGGAGAAATCTTCTTTGTTTCTGTGCGATATGTTTCATCAGCAACTTCTGACCCCCATGACCCACCACTTAGTTCATAAATATATGCTGAGCCATTAAAAGAAGTGGTATGAGAAACACTACCAACAACTATATAATTTCCACTTATTGCTACTGACACCCCGAACTGTGTCACGTTTGAATAATCAGTTGTACTTAATCGTGTTGTTTCCGTCCAGTCACCAGACCCATTCTTTTCAAAAACAACCGCTAAGTCATATAACGCACCAACAACCATATAATTTTCATTCATTGCGATTGATTTGCCGAAACTTTCAGTACCATTAGCATACGCAATTTCGAGTTTAGCCGTAGGTGTTTCTGGCCAACCATTTGTACTGTCTCGTTTGTAAACATATACTGAACCTTTAGTATTATTGGTAGTACTATTAATTTCATTTGGTTTACCAACCATCATATAATCACCATATATTGCGACTGATTCACCGAAGTTATCCCCCACCCCATCATAGTGTATCGTTTCTGTGCGATATGTTTCATCAGCAACTTCTGACCCCCAACCACCATAAGTAGTAACACTTGTTCCATAATCCACATGCTTTGTCCCCACAATCGTATAAGTAATGGCTGCACTTGCTGTCGTTATCAATGTCAACGTATACGTGATATCTGCACCTGCAAACAATCGATTTCCAGCCAACATATTGCCATCAACGGTTACAATGCCATCAACGGTTACACTGCCATCAACGATTGTTCCAGTAATAGTCGTTGCTCCAGTGGCAGAAACTGTATACGTAATTGTACCCGTACCACTGAAATTTGTGACGTTGAGTGACGCCATTTCATTATTTGCTGGAAGAGTGAAACTTACCACATCTGTATCATTTGCATCAATGATGTTTTCTATGGTTAAAATATGGTCAGTGAACTCAAGATGTGTAGGTGTAGCTGAATCTCCATAATCCACCTGCTTTGTCCCCACTATCGTATAAGTAATGGCTGCATTCGCTTCCAATGTCAAAGTATAGGTGATATCTGCACCTGCATTTGATAGCAATGGATTTCCAGCCAACAGATTGCCATCAACGGTTACAATGCCATCAACGGTTACACTGCCATCAACGATTGTTCCAGTAATAGTCGTTACTCCAGTGGCAGAAATTGTATACGTAATTGTACCCGTACCACTGAAATTTGTGACGTTGAGTGACGCCATTTCATTATTTGCGGGAAGGTCGAACCTAACTATGGCGTTAGCACCATCATCGGCCAAGTGGACGATGGTCAGGGCATTATTCGTATCAAATGCCACAGATCTTATTAAAGTCCATGTCCACTTGAATTGAGCAGCCGCAGTATTATTATTTCCAGCAGCATCCGTAAATGCACTTCCTGCTACATCAATTGTTGTTTCTTGTACAATAACTGTGTCAGAACCGATAGTCGGTGTAAATCTGGCTGTATACGTAGTTCCAGATCCAGTAAACTGAGTAAGCGTTCCGCCAGTAAAACTAATATCGTCTTCACCAAAATCATTCGTTGCTTCAGACGAAGTGAATGTTAATGTTATGAATGCATCATTGGTGGTTGAACCATTTATTACATTAGTGGCTGAATCATTTGTTGCTGTAATAGTCATGGTAGGTGAAATATTATCAAATGTCCAATTAAATGCGGTTGTAGCAGTATTATTATTTCCAGCAGTATCGGTGAATTTATTTGCAGCAACACTAAT
>Ga0209044_1001985_pt1 | contig 11732 bp, 8 predicted proteins | sample SaaInlV_130m_DNA_FD_184655 | JGI IMG/M metagenome (GOLD analysis project Ga0209044, IMG submission 184655) | Marine microbial communities from expanding oxygen minimum zones in the Saanich Inlet - SI037_S4LV_130m_DNA (SPAdes) (version 2) | ecosystem: Environmental > Aquatic > Marine > Intertidal... | reverse complement strand
TTCTCATGGAGACTTGGATGCACATATTGCTGGTGGCTCAAACGCCAATAATTCAGCACCAATCGGTTCTAGTGCTAAGGTCGAACTAAACGGAACTGAAGAACATAAGGTCATCGGATTACGCCGTAAGATAGCAGATAGCATGATGGCTTCTTACAGCACAATTGCACACTTCTCATACTTTGAAGAAGTGGACATTACAGCATTGGAAGAACTTCGTCAACACTTGAATGCTACACGCCCAGAAGGCGCTCCAAAACTAACATACTTGCCATTCATCATGCTCGCATGTGTCAAAGCATTAGCAAAGAGTCCTGAATGTAATGCGCTATACGATGATGATGCGGGAGTAGTAACTCGTCATCAAGCCGTTAATTTAGGAATTGCAACTCAAACTGACCGTGGACTATACGTTCCTGTTGTCAAGCATGCAGAAGCAATGGATATCTGGCAAGCAGCAGCAGAAATGGTACGTGTCACTAGTGCGACAAGAGATGGTAAAGCCGGAATTGACGAACTAAGTGGTTCAACCTTTACAATTACCAGTCTTGGAAGACTTGGCGGATTAGGAGCAACTCCAATTATCAACAAACCAGAAGTTGGGATTCTTGGAGTTCATAATGCTAAGGAACGTGCTGTTGTCAGAAATGGAAATGTAGTAATTCGTCGAATGATGAATCTATCTTCATCTTGGGATCACAGAGTTGTTGATGGCCATGATGGCGCAACGATGGTTCAAACATTGAAGACTTACTTAGAAAATCCAGCAACAATCTTCATGTGAGGTGTAAATTATGCAGACTAAAAAATGTCAAGTGTTAGTAATAGGCGCTGGCCCTGGAGGCTATGTTGCAGCAATTCGTGCAGGTCAACTTGGACTCAAGACGATTATCGTTGAAGCGGAAAGAGCTGGTGGAACTTGTCTAATCAGAGGCTGTATTCCAAGTAAGGCACTGATTCATGCTGCGCATACATTCCATAAGTTAGCACAACACTCTAGCGATGAAGGCCACATGGGGATTACAATCCCAGGCCCTGCTGAATTGAATATGTCCAATCTTATCGGATGGAAAGAAGGTATCGTTGATAAATTAAACAAAGGTGTTGAACATCTTCTCAAGACCGCTGGTGCTGAATTAATTACTGGATGGGCTGAATTCCAAGATGCTAAAACAGTCAAGGTTGGTGAAGGTAAAGATGCACTTATTATTCAAGCCGACAATGTGATTCTTGCCAATGGTAGCGTTCCAATTGAACTCCCATTTATGAAATATGGAAATAATGTAATCTCAAGCCGTGAAGCACTACAATTACAGGATAGACCTGAACATGTTGTTGTCATCGGTGGAGGATATATCGGATTAGAATTGGGAATTACCTACAGAATGCTTGGCTCTGAAGTAACAGTGATTGAAGCGATGGATAGCGTACTCCCAATTTTTGATAAAGAATTACGAAGACCATTAGAGAGATATCTGAAGAAGAACAAAATCAAAGTTAACCTTGGGGTTTTTGCTAAGGGTGTCGAAGACCAAAAGGATGGAAGGGCAAAGGTCAATTTCATTGATAAGAATGAGAAAGATGAGAAGAATATGCAATCTGTTATTGCTGACAAGGTACTTGTTACGGTGGGAAGAAAACCAAATTCTGAATGTTTAGCACCTACAGGAGTTGCACTTGATGAAAGAGGATTTGTCAAAGTAAACCAACGCTGTGAAACCAATATGCGTGGAGTTTACGCAATTGGGGATGTCACAAACCTCGGAGAAATGTTAGCCCACGTCGCCTCTTTCCAGGGTGAAATGGTTGCAGAAATAATAGCAGGTGAAAATCGTATTTATGAGCCAGTTGCTGTTCCTGCAATCGTATTTACTGAACCTGAAATAGTCAGTGTTGGACTTTCACCTGATGAAGCGAAAGAAGCAGGGCATCCAATCATTATCGGAAAGTTCCCTCTTGCAGCAAATGGAAGATCACTTACTCAAGAAGCAGAAAAAACAGGTGGATTCGTAAGGGTTGTCGCAAGAGAGGATGACCATCGTGTACTCGGCGTACAGGCTGTTGGAACTCATATCTCTGAATTGGTTGGAGAATGGACTCTTGCACTTGAAATGGGCGCTGTTTTAGAAGATATTGCTGCAACTATTCACGCACATCCAACGATGACTGAAATGACTCATGAGGCAGTTCTTGCAACACTCGGTCACGCAATTCATTCCGCTTAACACTGATTCGCATAGCCTCGTTAAGAAAGGGGGCCTATGAGTGAGGGTGATTATGAAGAATTTGAGAAGAAACAGAACTCAACTCGGGAACCTCACTCATAGGACTTAGGAGTCCCGAGCAATGAATTGGACTGACTACCTAATATAAGGTCTGCACAACTCCAGTATCTGCCCTAAAGCACTTTTTCCGGTAATAATTCCATTTTTAGTATTGACGCGAGACCGCTACCTTTGAAGTATATGACTCGCTCCAAATGTTATGGCTAAGTCCTCAACCGTCGTTTCAATCGCAATAATCATGCTACTGCTAGCATTAGCACCTTCTATTGAAGGAAAACCTACTGGAAAGCATAACCAAACTTCTGGCTGCACATGCCACTATGGAGGAACTGCTACTCCTGGTCACAATTTCCCATCAACATATACGCCTGGCCAGTTATACAATATTCAAATTAACATGCAAGGTGGCGTTCCTGGTGCACAAGGAGGATTTTCTTTAGATGTTGACAAGGGTGCATATTCCAATAATGGGCCAGATGTTCAATTCGCAGCTACTAGTGCAACCCACACAAATCCAACCTCACGAAGTTGGAATTTTGATTGGACTGCCCCTCCTGCTGGAAGTGGCCCAGTATCCGTTGCATTAGCAACTTTGACTGCAAATGGCAATAACGCAAACACTGGTGATGCGTGGGGAACTACAACCCATACCATCAATGAATTGGTTTCAAACCAACCACCTAGTGCATCAAATGTCCAAATATTCTCATCTTCTACATCTAGCAAGACAAATGTTGTTGAAGACACTGCTATCGGAATTAGTTATACTTATTCAGACGCTGAAAATGACCCTGAAGTTACTGCTGATACTGAAATCAAATGGTATAAAGGCAATGTTATTCAACAGATGTACAATGATTACACCACATTACCAGCAACTGCGATTACTGCTGGAGAAACATGGCATGCTACTGTAGCGCCACATGATGGCACAACGCTTGGCAGCGCTGTTCAATCCAATTCTATTACAGTCGATGCGGCAGTAATTCCAAACAATCCACCAACAGTAACTGACTATGAAATTACAGCAGCAACTGCTGGTTCAAATGTACCAGTAAACGAAGATTTGTGGCTGGGTTATCTATACGATGATAGTGATGGTGATTCTGAATCTGGAACTACTATTAGATGGTTCAAGGATAACGGACCGCAAGCGGCTTGGAATGATGTAACAACTGTACCATCCTCGGCAACATCTGTCGGAAATTCCTGGAAAGCAATAATTACTCCTTCAGATGGAATCGACATGGGTACTACCTATGAAACTACAGTAATTACAATAATTGATATCGACAGTGATGGAGATGGTGTCTTCAATGAGAATGATGCATTCCCAAATGATCCTAATGAAAGTGTAGATTCTGACTTTGATGGAGTTGGAGACAATGCTGATGCATTCCCTAATAATGCTGCTGAAACAATGGATTCCGACCTTGATGGAGTAGGTGACAATGCTGATGCATTCCCTAATGATGCTACTGAAACATTAGATTCAGATGGTGATGAAGTCGGTGATAACGCTGACGCATTCCCTAATGATGCTACTGAAACAATGGATTCTGATGGTGATACGGTAGGAGATAATACCGATGTATTCCCTAATGATGCTAACGAAACAATGGATTCTGATAATGATACTGTAGGAGATAATGCAGATGCATTCCCTAATGATGCTAACGAAACTATGGATACTGACGAAGATGGTGTAGGCGACAATGCTGATGCTTTCCCTAATGACCCTTCAGAAACTATGGATACAGATGGTGATGGTGTAGGCGACAATGCTGATGCTTTCCCTAATGATGCTACTGAAACTGTTGATACTGATTCTGATGGAACTGGAGATAATACTGACGTATTCCCTAATGATGCTACTGAAACTATGGACTCTGACCTTGATGGAGTAGGTGATAATGCTGATGCTTTCCCTAATGATGCTTCTGAAACTTTGGATACTGATGGTGATGGTGTTGGAGATAACGCACAAGCTGCAGCAGAAGCAAAGGCTGCTAAACTTGCTGCAGAACAACGTGAAATGTACATGATGATCGGTATTGCAGCTGTTGTCATCATTCTATCATTGGCTGCGGTAATGATTTTCATGAAGAAGAAAAATGTTGGTGAACCAGTAATTACCACAAAGGAATATGATACACCTCAACCTGTAGCACAAGTAATTGCAGCAAGTGAAGTTCAACGATGGACTGACGAGAGCGGACATACCTGGAGAACCATGAGCGACAATTCAACGCAATGGTGGAATGGAAGCGACTGGCAACAAAGATGAATTATCTATTCAAGATAATGAATTCAAATGACAATTGATGTACTTGCACCTGTGCAAGAAAAACATTCAGCTCAACGCCCTTTCAAGTGATTGAACAATTGTAAACGATTAACCGTTTCAAACAATGGTGTGATTATTCGACATCACTGTCGAAAAGAATTTCACTCTTCTTCGCCAACTTTGGAAACCTTGACTGCGTTAGGGCCTTTAGGGCCTTCACCGACTTCAAAGTTTACAACGTCTCCTTCAGTGATCTCTCCAGTCACTTCAGAAACGTGAACGAAGAGGTCGTCTCCGCCCTCTCTTTCAATGAATCCGTATCCTTTCGTAAAATTAAACCACTTGACCGTACCTTGTGCCATGCCCCACGCTACGACAAGGGGTATTTGAAACAACACGATGAAAACGCACCAAAAAGGCGATTATATGTCGTTTTATTACGAGCCAAAATATGTTTTCTCACGAACCGCACGAGAAGCAATCATCCGGAGAATCGAGAGAACAAGCAATCGCTTCCAGACTGCTAATTTCCTCTGCCCTATCGGCTAATCCAGATACTGTTTGATCATCTTTTGCTTTGGCTTCAACTGTAAATTGAATCGCATCGGCTGCTGCCTTTGTTCTAAGATAATACATTCCTGTCTTCAATCCCTTTTTCCAACCATAGAAGTGCATAGAAGTTATTTTTGCAGGATTTGCATCGACCATGTGAATATTCAAAGATTGACTTTGGTCTACATATGCGCCTCTATCCGCAGCCATATCCAAAACATATCGTTGCTTAATTTCCCAAGTAGTCTTGTACATTTCTTTGATATCATCAGGAATTCCAGTAATCATTTGAATACTACCTTTGTGTCTCAAAATTTCATCCTTCATTTCCAGAGACCACAAATCTCTTGCGATCAAGTCACGAACTAAGTGCTTATTCAGTACAATAAATTCACCAGAAAGAGTTCTCCTAACATACAGGTTTGAAGTGAATGCTTCAAAACACTCGTTATTTGCCAATATTTGGCTAGTAGATGCTGTTGGCATAGGCGCCAACAGTAGTGAATTACGCATACCATTATCCACTATCTCTTGCTTCAGTGTATCCCAATCCCAACGTCCAGAATGTTCATCCATTCCCCACAAATCAAACTGAAGTTTTCCTTCACTTGCTGGAGAGCCTTTGAATGTTGAATAAGGTCCTTCTTCAATCGCTGCATCCTTGGATGCAGAACAAGCTGCGAAGTAAATGGTTTCAAAAATTTCCTTATTTAATGCCCTTGCCTCATCACTTTCAAAGCATAATCCAAGCATTGCAAATGTATCTGCTAATCCTTGCACTCCCAAACCAATAGGTCTGTGCCTCATATTGGAATTTTGTGCCTCAATTACTGGATAATAGTTAACATCTATTACCCGATTTAGATTACCGGTTGCATGATAGGTTACATCATACAGTAATTGATGATTGAATGTTTGTTCCTCCATATTAACATACTTCGGTAGTGCAATCGATGCCAGATTACATACTGCAACCTCATCTGCTGAAGTATATTCCATAATTTCTGTACAAAGATTAGAAGACCTGATTGTTCCAAGATTCTTTTGATTTGATTTTTCATTTGCTGCATCCTTATAGCACATGTAAGGAGTTCCCGTTTCAATTTGGGATTCTACAATTTTATCCCAAATAGTGCGTGCAGGAACTGTCTTTCGCGCTCTACCTTGTGCCTCATATGATTCGAACAATTCTTTGAAATCTGCACCATATGCATCTTGAAGACCAGGACATTCATTCGGACAGAATAACGACCAATCTGCATTTGCTTCAACCCTTTCCATGAAAAGATCTGAAATCCACATAGCATAGAACAAATCTCTTGCCCTAACTTCTTCCTTGCCATGATTCTTCTTTAGATCTAAGAAAGCCAGGATATCAGGGTGCCATGGTTCTAGATAAACTGCGATTGAACCCTTGCGCTTGCCGCCTCCTTGGTCAACATATCTCGCTGTGTCATTGAAAACACGCAACATTGGAACAATTCCATTACTTGTACCATTTGTACCTTTGATATATGCTCCTTGGGAACGAATGTGGTGAATTGACAATCCAATACCACCTGCCGATTTTGAAATTAATGCACATTGTTTCAAGGTATCATAGATTCCTTCTAATGAATCATCCTGCATAGTCAATAAGAAACATGATGACATCTGAGGCTTTGGAGTTCCTGAATTAAACAAAGTTGGGGTTGCGTGGGTGAAATAGCCTTCCGACATCAAATCGTATGTCTTCATTGCTTTGGCAATATTTCCATGATGAATTCCAACTGCAACTCGCATCAACATGTGTTGAGGTCTTTCTGCAACTTCTCCATTGAGTTTTAGTAAATATGAACGCTCAAGTGTTTTGAATCCAAAGTAATCATAAGAATAATCTCGCTTATAGTCCACATGGTTATCCAATGCTTCTGCATTTTCCATAATCACGCCATAAACTTCCTCTGAAATTAGTGGTGCATGCTTACGGGATTCTGGGTCAATGTATTCTCTAAGGTCAGTGATTACTTCTGAAAATTTAGACTTGGTTGACCGATGTAGGTCGTCAATACAAATCCGTGCTGCTAAGCGGCTATAATCTGGGTGTTGTGATGCAAGAGAAGCGGCTGTTTCAGCAGCTAGTTGATCTAGTTCCCTAGTAGTAACACCATCATAAAGCCCCTCAATAGTTAATTTTGCAACATGACTGGGGTCAACCCAAATCGGGTCTAATCCCTCAGACAAAGTTGTTAATTTTTCCATTATTGCATCGAAACGTACATCTTCACGTTCCCCTTTTCTATTTACTACTTGTAGCGCCACTTTCATTCCTCCATTTGTTAATATTATTGTTGATTATTATTCTTCATTTTATTTTGCTTAGAAATCTTCATCCATTGAGAAGCGCTGTTGTACACTTCCTAGACTTGCAGAATCCATTACTCCTGCTTTTTGGTATTCTGCCACTCTCTTCTCAAAGAAATTAGTTTTTCCTTGCATTGAAATCATTTCCATCCATGGGAATGGATTCTCTACATCATATAACTTTGAAGCTCCGAGTGAAATTAGGAGACGGTCTGCTACGAAATGGATATATTGAGCCATCAATTTAGAATTCATCCCAATTAATGAAACTGGTAGAGCGCTTGTTACAAATTCAATTTCTATTTCTACTGCTTCTGCAATGATGCTATGGATTGACTTTTCACCAGCACCCCTTAGTAATTTATTGTGCAATAGACAAGCAAAATCACAGTGAAGTCCTTCATCGCGGGAAATCAATTCATTTGAAAAAGTTAATCCTGGCATTAATCCTCTTTTCTTCAGCCAGAAAATTGCACAGAAAGAGCCTGAAAAGAAAATACCTTCAACTGCAGCAAAAGCCACTAGACGCTCTGCAAATGAACCTTTCTTACGTGATAGCCAACGCATTGCCCAATCACCCTTTCTCTTTACAGCAGGTACAGTTTCAAGAGCCTTGAATAGATGGTCTTTCTCATTATCATCTTTGATGTATGTATCAATCAATAATGAATATGTTTCAGCATGAATATTTTCCATCATTATTTGGAAACCATAGAATGCTCTAGCCTCAGCCCAGCAAACTTCATTTGAAAAGTTCATAACTAAATTTTCATTGACAATTCCATCACTTGCTGCGAAGAATGCTAATATGTGCTTAAGAAAATGTTTTTCATCATCGTTTAATTTTGCCCAATCTTTGAGATCTTCAGCTAAATCAATTTCTTCGGCTGTCCAAAATGATGCTTGCTCCTGCTTGTACATCTCCCAAATATCAGAGTGTTCTATTGGGAATAATACGAATCTGTCCAAATTTGTTTGAAGCATTGGTTCCAAGTGCTCGTGACTCAAGTCCAATTCAAAGCCATCTTCGTTATTACTTGGTTTTTCGATTACCATAATTAGACACCCCCCGATTCTTTCACGCGCTGGAGTTTTATTGCCCTCCGAGATAGACTATAATAATGACCCCTACTAAGTCTTTGTAAAGTTGGATTATTAGAGTGTATGGCAGAAGTGAAAAGAATATTGCAGTAGCCCGAATAGAATAAAATTATTCAGTTGTTATTATGTCTTCAGTTTCATACAAAAAACTATCAAAAAATACCCCTAATCTTCCACTGGAGTTATGTAAGTAAGTTTCAACTTTAGAATAAGGGTCAAAAACCTCCTTCGCAACGACCGTACATGGAGCAAATTCAATTGTCGGTCCAATTCGCACGCATAGATGAAAATGCAAAATTGCCAACGCAAGGTTCAGCACTGGCTGCAGGCTGGGATTTGTACGCTTTGGAAGAAACAGTAGTTCCTAAGGGAGCAAGTACATTCATCGCCACCGGGTTAGCCCTAGCAATACCTGAAGGATGGGAGGGGCAGATACGATGCCGTTCTTCTTTGGGCAAAAAGGGAATGATACTTCCAAACGGTGTAGGGACAATTGATGCGGATTATCGCGGTGAATTGAAAGTATTAGCAACATGGATTGGACAAGGAGATAGTTTTACTGTTAGCAAAGGCGAACGTGTCGCACAATTATTATTTGCACAAGTTCCTAAAGTGACAATAGTTGAAACATCATTTGAGGAACTAGGAAATACAGAACGAGGCAGTGGAGGCTTTGGTTCATCCGGACAATATTAATGTTCAATACAAAGGTGATTGCATGATAGAAAAAAGGGGTGTAAAAATAATTCACCTTAATGAAATGCCTTATCAGGATGCATTAGAATTAATGAAAGAACTTCAAAAACAAAGAATCGATGATCAAATTCCAGATACATTATTGATATTGTCACACCCAGAAATAGTAACCGTTGGACCACGCGCCACAAATGATGGAATTACAGCTCCAGATGGATATCCAACCCATCCAGTAGATAGAGGGGGTGGATTGACTTGGCATGGACCTGGCCAGTTGGTTGGTTACCCGATATTCAAATGGGATCTAGAAAATGAAAATTCAGTTGCTGCAATAATTTCAATAATTGAACAATGGATTATTGACACATTAAAGAGCCTAGGAATTGAATCTGTAAGAGATGATAGAATGCAAGGTGTGTGGGTTAGCAATAAGAAAATATGCAGCATTGGGCTTTCATTCCTAAGATGGGTCTCTCGACATGGTTTTTCAGTGAACATAGACACTCCTCTCGGAAGAGTAGAGGGTTTGGCAGGGTGTGGTCTTGAGAATGACACGACTACCTCTTTAGCAAGGCTAGGTCACCAAATCACAATCGAACAATTTACTCAATCTCTATTGAATAATATTCAAAGTGTTACAAATAGAATAATCGAAGAAGATTGAAGCGATTTTCCCCCAGAATAAGGATAGACTCAACAACCGAGACCTATTGGCAGGTCCATGGACAGCACATGGCCTCACCATGGCAGTTCAACAACCGGTTCAGAAATCCATCCAATTCAATATTTAGATTGGTATATTCCACGATTACAACAAATGAGAAAATACAATTTGTCTTATAGTGGACTACAATATGTATGGGACTTTGAAACATTACTTGCACAGGATTTGAGTGATGTAGGCTACCACCATATTCCTAATTTCCCCAATTCCGAACAAATAATTGCGGAAAGATATGGAGTAAAGTCAGAAAACATAGCCATTACCCATGGCGCAACTCAAGCCCTAAACATCGCACTATTGGCTTGTATAGAATCATCTCCAAACAATGAGAATAGTATTGTCGCTGTAGAATCTCCCGCATATGCGCCCGTTGTTCAAACCCCGCTATTGCTAAATTGCGATACAATTCCTGTACAAAGACATCCGCCGGCTGAGGGATTTGGGCCATGGAGAATAAACAAAAGCGAATGGTTAGATGCACTACAAAAATCAAAGGTATTGATGATAACACCTCAACTAAACCCTTGTGGCTGGGATTATGAAAGCAGTGACCGCCAATGGATAATTAATACCTGTAAGGATTTAGGAATTACAATCATTTCTGACGAGGTGTACATCGATTCAATGAAAGGAACTGATGATTACAAACCATTTTATTTAGAAGGCGATCATTGTATTTCAGTCAACTCGCTAACGAAAATATATGGTTTAGGTCCTTTGCGCTTTGGCTGGATTATTGCGAAGAAAGAAATTATCTTGAATGCAAAAAGAGCGTTTTTGACTCTTTCTGGGATGATGGCAAGCCCAACTATCCGTTTAGCAAATGCCGTGTTCCCTCATCTAGACTTGGCGATTGAAAAAATAATACAATATAGAGAAACAAATCTTCCAGTATTAAGAGAAATGCTGGCAAGGCAAAATATTGCTTGGAATGAACCTCCATACGGTGTTTTTGGCGCTTTCAAACTTCCAAACGATTATGATTCTATGAAATTCGTTGATGGTCCATGTGTAGATTATTCAGTACTTGCAGTACCCGGTTCTATGTTTGCACCAGAATTATCCTCATGGCTAAGAATAGCATGGTCTATAGAGCCTAAACTGTTTTCTGAGGCAATATTGAATCTAGAAAAGGCATTGATTTCAATACAATGAAAAAAAACGAGAGCATATATGCGAAAAGGAGTTGCACGGTATATGGGTGAAGTAGTAGTCGCAATAACCGGAGCATCTGGCGCAATCTATGGTAAACGCCTTACTGAATGCCTATCAGAACTTGGAGTACAAGTTAGATTAATCGTAACCGAATCTGGTGTACTTACACTTGCGCATGAATGTCAAACCGATAAAGAAACAATTGCTGAAAAATATTCAGCTATTCTAGAAGATGAGAGTAATGTGGCAGCAAAGTCAGCATCTGGGTCTGCAAATATCGATGCAGTAGTGATCTGTCCTTGCTCGGGAACAACTTTGGGTAAGTTGGCAGCAGGAATCAGTGATAACCTCGTCACCCGTTCTGCAATCGTTGCTATGAAGGAAAGACGAAAGTTGATAATCGTTCCACGTGAAGCCCCTTATGCTACAGTTCACTTAGAAAATATGGCAAAATTATCTTCTTGGGACACAGTGATAATTCCTGCATCACCAGGCTTTTACAACCATCCCCAATCAATAGATGACTTGATTGATTTTGTTGTCGCAAGAATTCTTGACCAATTGGGACTAACACATGATATCGGTAAGC
>Ga0209044_1001973_pt1 | contig 11780 bp, 9 predicted proteins | sample SaaInlV_130m_DNA_FD_184655 | JGI IMG/M metagenome (GOLD analysis project Ga0209044, IMG submission 184655) | Marine microbial communities from expanding oxygen minimum zones in the Saanich Inlet - SI037_S4LV_130m_DNA (SPAdes) (version 2) | ecosystem: Environmental > Aquatic > Marine > Intertidal... | reverse complement strand
GTTTTATATGGGTGCCTTTTCCGTGTTGAACCCACTTGCCGTGAGGGATGTGTACGGTGGTGCTGCCTTCGATATAGCGCTGTCGTATATGTGCTTTATGGTTGGCACCATTGTAATGACGATTATCCTGGTGGCGATCGGCGGGATTAGGCGACAGGGGTTGGGTTTGATGATCGCACTGGTGGTTGGTGGTGTGTTTTTGATTGTAATAAATCTCAGATTACCATTTTACGGCTATGTTCTTTGTATTGGACTGTGGGGAATGTGCGGCGGCGTTGCAATGAGCCTGGGGCGAGCGATTGTTCAGGAAGCAGCGCCAGAGAATTATCGGGCAAGAGCATTGTCTATCTATTCGCTGGGCACGCTGGGCGGCGGTCCGATTGGCGCTGTATCTATGGGTTACTTTGCGTCAGTTATGAATCCGTTGTTGGGATTTATTGTTGCCGCCGCGGGCGTCTTTTTCACGGTAGTGGTTGTCTGGTCAATGACAAATCTTTCGAATGTAGATCGACTTGCAGAGTAATGCTTTACGCGCTTGCCGCCCAGTGATCAATTGCCCTGGACGGAAACCGCTTTTATCTCTCCAGCCTTAATCCTCCAGTCGATATACCCTTGCGGCTGTGCCGCGGAAGAGAGAGGCTTTTTCGTCTGCGGAAAGCCCGGCTTTAGCCGCGATTCTTTTAAACATATTCCAGAGCGTTCGGTAGGAAATACACTCCCTGTCAACGGGAAAGTTACTCTCAAACATGCAGCGGTCAGGACCAAACGCCTCGATGGCGGCGATGTAGTAAGGGTATAGCAAATCACAGAACGCCTCGGAACTGAGCGGTGTATCTTGTTTGTGCATATGAAAAGAAGGTTCCCAGGCGCCTGCTCGCATCTGGGCTCCACCCAGTTTCATGACCGTATTGGGGCTTGCCGCAACGATATCGATACACTCTCGCCATCGTGCGAATGTTTCTGCATCAGCATCCGGGTCAACAGTACCGCCGAAGTGATTGACGATTACTGGGACTTCAGGATGGGCAGCGGCCAATTTGGCAAGTGTAGGTAGGCGTTCGAAATCTGGCGAATAGTGGTCAAAGGAGAGATTGTATTTTGCCAAAAGCGCGAAGCCATCAAGATAGGTTTGATTCAGATCAGATGGGAAGGCGGTACGTATGCCTCGAAAATTAGCTGAAGCGGCCAGATGGGCTTCCAGCACAGGTTCTACGCCGGCGCCTGCCCTCAGGTCGGCTGATCCGAAAATACCGGTACACAGTCGTGTTGAACCGTAAATCCCTGAGCGACTCATGGCGGCAATCCCTTGAACGAATTCCGTTTCGCCAACGCAACGCATGTCTTTTGGGCCGTCTGCGCGAAAAAAAGCACCACATTGAGCAAACACTGTTTGGGTGATGTTATGACCGCTTTCGTTGATATCCGCCATGATCTCCTCGCACAGATAAACCGTTTGTTCAAAGATTGAAGTCGCGACCCGGTTGTCCCAAAGGTGATGGTGTGGGTCTATGATTGGCAGGTCGGGCTCCAGAACCGCCTCCGGTTCTTCGCTACTAATGAATCTCTCTATGTTGCTGTTTTCAGGGTAGGTCATTTTAAAACTCCATAGGTAACGAAAGGTGCTTTTTAAAAAGGCGTGAGGTTATTCGATTTCGCCTGGTTTTTGTTAACCCCAGTGCTTGTTCACTGAACTGGATTGTCCGTTTATACTGCGCTGCTATTATTGAATCATCAAGCCTGCATAGGACGTTTCATGCTTAATCACCAAACCGCACAGTCAGTCATTGACCATGGCATTTCACTCGGCGCCGACTTTGCCGAACTATTTGTCGAAAGAAGCCAGACGAATACCATCAGCACCTTGAGTAACCAGGTGCAATCAGTGGAGTCGGGAATAGACTTCGGCATAGGCCTGCGCCTGGTCTATGGCACTAAAGTCCTCTATGGCTATACCAACAAACCTGAAGGAGATGAGCTGAAAAGGATTCTGTCTGAATTGGCTGCGAAGGATTTGCGAGACCCAGGGGTTTCAGCGTTCAACTTTGACTATAGACAGATTACGGATTTGCATCCTGCGGTGCGTACGTTAACTAATGATTCTGAGGTTGAAAGCAAGGTGGCGTACCTGCTGGCGGCTGATGTTGCGGCTCGCGCGGCCAGCAATATGATCTCGCAAACCCGGGGTTCGTGTCGTCAAAAAGAACAGCACGTCGAACTTTTTAACAGTGAAGGCCTGCACACAGGGGATACCCGTAACTATATTCGCACCTCACTTACTTCCATCGCGTCGGATGGCTCTGAGCAGGCGACAGGGAGTTGGAATGACGGTGGCTTGATGGGCTGGGAACTCGAACATGATATCAGCGCTGAAAAAACCGGAACAGAAGCGACAAGGCAAGCGCTGGTTAATCTTGGTGCAAAACCTTGCCCCTCTGGTCGCATGCCTGTGGTCATTGGTAATGGTTTCGGTGGCGTGATTTTTCATGAGGCCTGCGGCCATTTGCTGGAAACGACGTCGGTCGCGAAAAAGGCGTCCGTATTCCACGACCAAATGGGTCAAATGATTGCAAATACAGCGGTGAGCGCGGTGGATGACGGCACGATGACGAAGCAGTGGGGTTCGATCAACATTGACGACGAAGGCCTCGATACGCAACGAACGCAATTGATCAAAGACGGCAAGCTAACCAGCTTTCTTGTCGATAAGATTGGTGCAGAGCAAACTGGCTTCGAAAGAACCGGTTCCGGCCGACGTGAGTCCTATAAATATGCCCCGGCGTCCAGGATGAGAAATACTTTTATCGAGCCTGGCGATGCGAACCTGGATGAGATGATCAGCTCTATTGATAAAGGTATTTATGCTTCGCATATGGGGGGTGGTTCTGTGCAACCGGGTACTGGTGAGTTCAACTTTGCAGTAACGGAAGGGTACTTCGTAGAGGACGGTAAGGTTAAATATCCTGTTAAGGCAGCAACGCTCATCAGCACCGGACCTGCGGTACTTAAAGAGATCTCAATGGTTGGTAATGATTTTTCTTTGGCTTGTGGCATGTGTGGTTCAGTCTCGGGTGCGGTGCCGACATCTGTGGGTCAGGCAACACTTAAGGTAGATGACATCCTTGTCGGGGGTAACGCCTGATGACTATTTCCGATCAGGCGAATCAGGTGATTGATCTTGTTAAGGCTGCCGGTGCCAGCGGCGATCTGATCATCGACCAGGGAGAGTCCGTGTCCCTGAAAGCAAGAGACGGTGAGCTTGAAGAATACAAGGTCAGTTCAAGCCAGATTTTTGGCTTGAGGGTGATTAAAGATGGCAAAGTGGGAACCGCCCATAGCGAGGCAGCGGATAGCGACGCCTTGAGTTCGCTGGTTGAGCAGGCGCTGACTAACGCGAGCTTTACGGCGATAGAAGTTCATGAAAATATCCTGGCTAATGAGGCCAGTTTGAAAACAGATGACTCGGTTTTGTGTCCGGTCGAGAATGTAAGCATTGATGAGAAGGTTAACTTTGCTTTACAGATGGAAAGTGACCTTGCCGCCAGGGACAGGGTGAAAAATGTGCCCTATAACGGCGTTCAGGACAATACAAATCAACGCCATATTTTTTCAAGTGCAGGTCTTAGTGCTTATTCTAAAAGCAGAATGTGCGCCGCGTATGCTTATGCGCTGGTTGAACAGGGTGATAAGAATGCGATGGAAGGTATCGGTCAGGCATCGCGATTGTTTGCAGATCTAAATGCCAACGATATCGTTGACAGAGCATATACTCAGACTATTGATATTCTTGACGGCTCCCCTGTGCCCAGTGGTCACTATGACGTGATATTTGATGAAGAAGTTCAGGCCTCTTTGTTTGGGGTTTTTACCCTGATGTTTTCCGGGAAATCAGCCAAGGATGGGGTGAACCCCATGCGGGAAAAGTTAGGCGAATCTATTGCCGATACCCGCTTGAACATTACTGACAAGCCGCTCAGTGTTGACGGATTTGGTTATCAATTGTTCGATGCAGAAGGTACCGCGACCCAATCAACACCCTTAATCGTTGATGGCACCCTTAACACGCTTATTCACAATAGTGCCACAGCCTCTTTTTTTGATATGAAGACTACAGGACATGCCGCACGAGGACCTAAATCGACGTTGGGTGTGGGGCTGCACCAACTCGAAATCGCTGCAGGTAGCAGCTCGCAGGCAGATTTGTTTTCAGGAAAATATTTGATGCTAACGGACCTGACAGGGATGCATTCGGGTGCCAATGCTATCTCCGGTGATTTCAGTTTCGGCGCTTCAGGGTTCCTTTATGAAGATGGCCAAAGGCTCCAACCGGTGCGAGGTATTACGGTGGCAGGAAACTTCTATGACATGCTTAATAAAATTGCACTGATTGGAGATAAGCAGTTTTGGAACTGGGAAAAGTCCGCGCTGATGCCTCATATACGCTTTGCCGATATGGCTGTTTCCGGTTAGGGCTTCCTTCTGTTTTTTTAACGGCCGTGAAATTCAGGTGGCCGCTTACTCTTAAATGCGGCTCTGCCCTCGGCGCCATCCTCGCTGTCTCGAACGGCGAGCAATTGGTCCCGGGTGATTGCCGCTGTTTCGGCGGGTCCACGGGGTACGGTCTCTGCGACCAGTGACTTGATGGTCTCAACGACCAGGGGCGCGCTCTCGGCAAAAATGTCAGCGTATTCCTGAGCCGCGGCCAACTGTTTGCCCAGAGGGACGACCTTGTTGACCATGCCGACTTCATAGGCACGCTGCGCCGTTAAGTCCTGACCCAGAAGCATAAATTCCATCGCGATTTTATGGGGGATCTTCGCCGCACAACCTGCAATTAATCCACCTGTGAAACCCACCTGAGCTTCGGGGTATTTGAATATTGTGTTGTCAGCTGCAACGACCAGGTCACACATCTGAACCAGAATATAGGCGCCACCCACGCAGTAGCCTTGCACGCAAGCGATGATAGGTTTGTTGGTGATGACACCAACACCGGGTACTCCCTGCCACATTTCCATTGGCGGGTCTTTGATATCGGCCCCCACTGAAAATGCCCGGTCACCATCTGCGCATAAGATGGCTGAGCGAGCATCGGAATCGCGAAACTGTCGAAGTGCGGTTCGCAGGCCCTGAATCAACGCTTCGTTAAGAGCATTTAGCTTGGCTGCGCGATTAAGTGTAATGACGGCAGTCTTGCCGTTCTGTTCGTACAAAACATCAGACATTTCGGTCATCCTCTCCATGTGAACGATATATTCGTTCCGCCTTATTATAGAACATCGCGTGTTTCTCTTCCCCTGAGAAATTTACCACGATCTGCTAAGAACGTTGGTCGCAATTACGCTGAGAAAAACAATCAGCTTTGGTGCGGCAAAGATTCACGCATTTGGGTAGGTGCTGATAGCGAGGCGTACAAGAAGCATCTTTTATCTTTAGGTACTGAACGTTTACAAACCGGGAGCGACTCGTCATGTTTTCGCGCGAATGGGTGGTACAGTTGCCTGATAATAACCGGGTATACTTTCACGTGGAAAGAAAGACGATAGAAGCTAATCGGTGGAGTTTGGCAAAACGATGAATTTGAAAAATGCTGAAGAAAATGATGTGGATCTATTGGGTTCGGAAGAGCTTCGAGATCCGTCGATAACGGCCTCGAAGCTTCTTGGTAGGGAAAGGGCGTATTTTTACGACAAATTCGATCCACCGTTCTTCATTTTGTCCAGATATGAAGACGTCAACGATGCGTTACTAGATGCAGAAACCTATGTTGAAGGGTTCGGCAACGGGCCTAACTTTCAGCCAGCCCAGGGTATCTTGTCAGACGCGCCGCATCACACCTTCACCAGAGGCCTTATTCAGCATGATTTCCTGATTAAGCAAATTAATGACCTGCAACCGCGGCTGGAAGAAATCGTGCAGGAGTTGTTGGATGCGGTTAGGTCGAAAACAACATGGGATCTACACGATGAGCTCTCCTTTCCGCTGCCAGTCATCATCATTTGTGAAATCCTGGGGATACCTACTGATGACATTAAAAAATTCAAAAGGTGGGCGGATGCTTCGGTGGCAAACATGTGTACGGAAGACCCGTCTGAATACGCCGATGAGCTAGCAGAGATGGGAGCCTATATTCTGGAACAGATTCATCTCAAGAGGAAAGCAGGGAAATCTGGCGATCTGTTATCCGTTATGGCGCTTGCCAAAGAAGATGGAAAATATATGTCAGACGACGAGCTGGTTGCCTTCGCCGGTCAAATATTTGTTGCTGGGAATGAAACAACCACCTCTTTGATCTCAAATCTGGTTTGGAGATTGTTGACAATCGATGATATGTGGAATGAGTTTTGTCGGGAGGAAATTGACGTCGACGATGCGATCAACGAAAGCTTGCGATTTGATCCACCGCTGTTGGGTTTGTTCAAGACGACATCACGGGACGTGTTCGTCGACGGCGTGACGATACCGTCCAACACCAAGGTTATGATGCATTACGGCGCGGCAAATAGAGACCCACTGGCATTTTCGGAACCGAACACTTTTAAGTTGAAGCGCTCCGGAAAGAAAATGTTGAGCTTTAGTGTAGGTTTGCATGTCTGCATTGGAAGAGAGTTGGCTAAACTTGAGGCAAGGGTCACATTAAAGGCGCTGCGTAAGCGTTATCCAAAGTTGCGGTTAGTCAGCGAGGGTGAGAGAGTTGGACCGTTTCTATTCTGGGGGCGATCTAAGTTGCCAGTGACGCACAATTAAGCAAAGTTAGCGGCTTTTAGTCACAACTTAGCCTGTTCGCTGAGCCTCTCCTTGGCTAACCAGGTTCGTTCTCTTCAAGGTTCAATAGCTGAATTGACTAGTGCATCATGCTGCCGGGAAGTCATCCGCGTCGTTCAAAAGTGCCCGAATTTCGCTGACCAGTTCGTCGCCCCGGAAAGGCTTCTGTAGATAACCGTCTTTTTCGGAAACTATCTCGTCGAAGTGTGTTCTTGGATAGCCGGAAATAAATAGCGCCTTTGTATTCGGATGTATGGCGCGTAAACGAGTTAGCAACGCTGGCCCGTTCATATTGGGCAGGTTGACATCTGAAACTATAATGTCGATCGATTGGTCGAGCTTATTGGCAATAGCGAGCGCAGCGTCACCATCCCGGGCTTCGAGTACCGTGAACCCGGCAGCGTCGAGATTAACGCGTACAAGTTTTAGGATAGAGCTTTCGTCTTCGACGACGAGAACCGTCCCGCCAACGCTGAAGTCTTCGATTTCACGAGATTTATGATCCGATGTTGTGGTGGATAACATGGTGGATTGGAGCCGGATGAACACGCTGGTACCTTTCCCCTGGGTTGTCTCAAGTATTGTTTTGCCGCCCATCTGCTCGACGGCGCCATGTACCACAGCAAGCCCGAGGCCTGTGCCACTGGCGGTATCTTTTGTAGTGAAGAAAGGGTCGAAGGCCCGCTCGGCAATGTCGGGACTCATCCCCGTCCCAGTGTCTGCTACTTCAACAAAAACGTCTCCGTCATCGGCGACGAGACCGGTACGGATCTTAACGACGGCGCCTGTCGGGCTTGCATCTCGGGCGTTAAGGACCAGGTTAATAATTGCCTGCTCAAGGAGGTTAGGGTCAACCTCGACATATGGTAAATGGTCAGCCAGATCAAGTTGCAGAAGTGTTTGCTCGCCGATTAACCGTTTGAGCATGCCGCTGAGGTTCTCAACGGCATCCGATAAATCGATGACCAGCGGTGTGTAGGCTGACTCGCGTGAAAACGCCAGAAGCTGACGAGTCAGCGCAGCTCCCCGCTTAGCGTTCTGCAGGATCTCGGTTGCGGACTCGGCTGAATGATCAGGTGCTTCAACGATATCTTCTGCATAGCCTATGATGACTGTTAGCAGGTTGTTAAAGTCGTGGGCAACCCCCCCCGCAAGCTGGCCAACAGCTTGAAGTTTCTGTGTCTGCTGTAGGTTATGTTGCAAATTCAAGTCTGCGGTGACATCTCGCAGGTGAATGACGACCCGGTGGGTTCCATTTGAATCCTTATAACGACGGCCTGCGCACTCAATCCAGCGCCACACGTCGTCATCGCCGACGTAACGCACCGGAAGGATGGAGAGCAGTTCATCTTGAGTGAACATTTGTGCAAAGAAAGCAGACTGCTCCTGTTGGTCAGAAGGCCAGATCCGGTCGGAAAGAGTCGAGCCTACAAGCTCCGTGACAGCCAACACCTCGGTCGTGTTTCGGCTCGCATATGTCACTTGCCCTTGCTGATCCAGCTCGAGGACCACATCGCGACTATTTTCGACAAGTGCACGGTAGCGGGCGCTCTCCTCTACGAGTGCCCGATCGAGTATTCTCCGCTCATCTTCAACGACTCTCTCGCGTTGTTGAGCAGCCTTGCGAGCGATGTCGCTGATGGCCAGAGTCACAGATACAGAGATTAGGAAGATGATCGCCGCTCGGATAGGGGAGGCGCCCATGACGGCGGGGTCATGCTCGATAGGTACCACAATTCCTGTGAACCAATTAAAAGCAAGCCCGATCAAAAGTAGCAGGCAGGCGAGGAACCAGCCGATGGCAATGCGAACCCCAAAGACTTGAAGCGCGACGATTGGAACGAGGCTAACAAAGAAGAGAGCGGCAACTGCACTACCTTGGGTTGCCACGATGATCGCTGAAAAGAAAGCAAAGCAGCTTAAAACCACTATATTTGCGGCTAGGAAAATGCGACCCGAAACCTTAGCTACAAATGCCGCAATTGCAGATGCGGCAGCCCCCACAGCGCAAGCCCATCCGATCAGCTGGCTGGCTGATGAAATTTGTACCAGTGCCATAAAAGCAAAAACACCAGTAACGATTAAACAGAGCCTGATTATTTGCCTTTCTTTATTCGGGTTTTGCCCTGAGTCTTCTGTGCTTGCCCAAAATTTTTGTAGGATCTTAATCACTGTAAGTCGCCTTTATCTGCCAAGTGCCGAGTGCCAACTGTTGTGAGAGTACACTTTTTGCAACTTTGCGTTGCAACGTACAAATAAAACCATCGAGCTTTGTGCGACTTCATTCTACATCCAGGTTCGAGCTCCTTAATAGGTTTTTCCGAAGCCCGCCTTATTTTAGTATATATCCTTAAAGGCTGCATTTTTTATGAGGAAGGCTACAGCCTAGCGGTACCTGTCTGCCGTTGCTGAGAGTAGAGAATGCCCGTAGAGCAGGGCTCTTGTGACACCTTTGATGACACTTGCTACCAGTTCTCGTTTGGCTGCCCACGCGTTCTGATGTTCGTATTAGGGCCAAGTAACTATGAACAATAGGTCTCGCTTTGCTCTAATTTGAACTACAATAACGGGCTGATGACTACGTTTTTTGAGCTAAAGGAGGCCTCCCCAGGATGTCACAAAGTTTTGAAGTCCAGGGAATAATTCATTCCATTGGTAATACAACCGAATACGGCAACAACGGCTTCACAAAACGAGAGTTTGTGATCAAACTGACCGGCGAGAATGAAAATCCAACCTACCCAAATCATATTGCCCTTGAATTGATTAAAGACAAGTGCCCAATGATGGACAATCATAATATCGGCGATGAAATTCAGGTGCAGTTTAACCTTTCGGGCAGACTTTGGTCAGGTGGTGGTAACCCTGAGAAGTGTTTTACCAGCTTGCAGGCCTGGCGCGTCACTTCAGCTCCTGGCCAATCACATGCTTCTTCGTCGGCCGACCAAGGCGCTGTACCACCGCCCTTCGATGACAACGAATATGATGATATCCCATTCTGAGGTGCCTCTAGTAAGGATGCGTGATACCGCAAGCACATCACGCGTTAACCCTGACTTGCATCAAGTGTTGCCTGGCGCATTTTGCGGCTGTCGAAGCCGATTTTTTTGACCGGCTTAAATTTTAGTACGCGCCGATTCGCCGTATTGTTCAGTCTGACAAATTCCTTTTGTGCCTGTTCGTCACCTGCGCGTAAACGTTTTGCCAGAGTCGGCAGGAACCAGTCTATTGTTTCTTGATCACTGAGGACCTCGCATGTTCCTTTATAGGTCAGGCTCAGTGGTGCTTTCATGTCACAACCCTTGCTGGTAATGGAGATTGATGTACGAGGTTCCCGGGCAACCGCCTGCACCCGTACCCGTAAGGATGAGACGCTAAGCCAGAAGTAACCGCGATTATAAACATAAGACATGATGACACCCACGGGCCAGCCCTCTTTGGTACTCCACATGAAGGTACATTCGTTCTGGGCGGCTATGAGCGCCTGTTCGTCTTCCTCTTCCAGTGTGTAGTGGCTCACATCGTCGTAATTAAAGTCGTGATTCATGTTTTAATCTCCAGGTGAGTGGGCAGCGTGGTTTGCGATGTCTCGATTTTGCTCACAAGCTGGACGAATATACTACCAAGTTAATTTCCAATAAGTGGATCTGGAGTGCCAGTCATGACGTTGAATCAAATGCAAGTCGAACGCGTGCCTAACCAGGCGGAGCTAGTGGCGCGGGCTGAAGCGTTGTTGCCGGGGTTACACGAGCGTGCCCGGGTAGCGGAAGAGAGTCGGCGGCTGTCTGATGACACTGTACGTGAATTCCGGGCGGCTGAGTTTCACAAGATATTGCAGCCAAGGCGGTTTGGCGGATTTGAATTGGGTTTTGACACTGCAGCAGAAGTCATTCGTACGCTAGCAACTGCCTGCGGTTCCAGCGGTTGGGTGGCCAACCTGTTCATTGTGCATAACTGGCAGATAGGATTATTTCCGATTCAGGCACAGGAAGAGTACTGGGCGGACGGTTCGGATCAGGTGTCTTCTACGGCATCCTTTGCGACCCACAGCGAAATGGAAGAAGTTGATGGTGGTTGTAGACTTTCTGGACGCTGGAAGTTTTCAAGCGGCTGTGACTTTGCCGGCTGGTTTATTATCTTAAAGCCCAGTCCTACCTGTATGGACTGGTTGCTCGTGCCGAGCAGCGATTTGGACATTGTCGATGACTGGTTTGTGTCTGGCTTGTCAGGCACCGGCAGTAAAGATCTGATCCTCGATGATGTTTTTGTACCGGAACACCGGCGACTGTCGATTACGGACCTTGCGACGGGTAATACACCTGGAGGTAAGGCCCATGGTATTCCCCTGGCGAGGCTACCGTTTGTGCTCCCTGCGGTGTGGGGTATTCCGCCAGCCCTCGTCGGCATGGCGAGTGGCATGGCAGAGGCAGTGCGCCGGACGCTAATCGGTAAAAAAGCGCTGTTCAGCGGAGAATTGCAGGCTGAGCGGGTTGCCAACCAGATGAAGCTTACCGAAGCAATGACGGATATTCATGCGGCGGAGCTCATCATGCGCCATCGGCTAACTGAACTTATGCGCTGGGGGGAGGTGGGTGCACCGCCTTCCGCACTGGATTCCTTATCGTCTCAGCGTGATGCCTCGTACGTTTCGCGGCTGATGGGCAAAGTGGCCAACAACCTTGCTCTCATGTCCGGCGCCACGTCAATTAGTCTCAGTAACCCGATTCAGCGTTACCAGAGGGATATCAATGCCGGTGTGACACATGTGTCCCTGGTCTGGGAAGAGGCCGCGGAGAACTATGGACGAGCATTGTGGGAGTTGCCTGCTAAAGCCAGATAGCGCCAGACCTCTGCAAAGTCCTATTTGTTATCGTGGCGTTTTAATCCGCTTATAGTGAAATACAGGTCTGTTGCTTGACCTCTACGGCCAATCCTATGACATTCGTGGCATAAAAATGTCTAATGGTTCAGGTTAAGCTCGGTCAGGTTATGCGGGGATCAGATGTGAATACTATGAA
>Ga0209044_1001967_pt1 | contig 11799 bp, 8 predicted proteins | sample SaaInlV_130m_DNA_FD_184655 | JGI IMG/M metagenome (GOLD analysis project Ga0209044, IMG submission 184655) | Marine microbial communities from expanding oxygen minimum zones in the Saanich Inlet - SI037_S4LV_130m_DNA (SPAdes) (version 2) | ecosystem: Environmental > Aquatic > Marine > Intertidal... | reverse complement strand
CGATCACGAAGTTGTCGATCACCGAGACAGTGCCGTCAATTACAGTGGCTTCTCTCTCAGCACCGGCAAGGGACGCGCTCCCCTCGAAATCAGCGGATTGGCCGGAAGCTGGAACCACTGCTGTTCAATGGTGGCATAGAGTTGTCGGTAATCGGTGGTGAACACCAGATCGTTCTTCTCGAGGGTACCCAGATCGGGCTGTGCTCCCGCCAGCCCACCTTTGACCCGACCACCCAGCAGCAGATGAGGCGCTGCAGTCCCATGATCGGTGCCTTCACTGCCATTCTCGCTGGCGCGGCGGCCAAACTCGGAATAAGTGGAAATCAGTACCCGGTCCCAATCTCCCGAGGCGATCAGAGCCGTTCGCAGTGCCGCGAGCCCGGTGGCCAATTCGGTCAGCAGTTGTGGGTGTCGGCGCAACTGATCGGTATGGGTGTCGAATCCGCCGTGAGACAACTTGATGAGGGGACAGGGAACGCCTGAGGTCACCAGCGAGGCGGCAATTTCACATCTCTTGCCAAACTTGCTCTGGGGAAATTGGACCCCCAGGTCTGGAGCCTTGGCTCTCTTCTCCTCGATCACCCGGGCCGACCGCTTGATATCGGCCTGCATCTCGAGCAGGTGTTCGAGCGCTTTTCTGGCATCTTTGCCGTGGGCGATGTCGGGAACCGCTCGAGCTTGGCGGGTGAACTGGATCGGATCGTTGAGGTGGATGACACGAGTCGAATCGCCGTGGAGAGGACCCGAATCACCGCCACCCAGGACGATGCCATCGGCGGCGCGCTGCGGATCACCTGCCGCACTGCCGATCAGGCGCCCTAGCCAACCATCCGTCAGATTTTCGTCGGAATCTGATCCGGTTTCCCAGATCTCGATGCTACGAAAGTGTGAACGATTGGGTTGGGGATAGCCCAGGCCGAGGATCCAGCACGCATCCCCGGCTTCCCATGATTCTCCGAGATTGGCCATGGCATCATTCATGCCGAGGTGGTTTCCGAGGTCCATCACGTGAGAATCGGCCACGGCGATCTTCGGTCTCAATTTCTTGTAACGCTCATCGCGGAATGGGATCACGGTGTTGAGACCATCATTTCCACCCTGCAACTCGACCAGGATCAACACACGATCACCGAGTGCGGCAGTGGCAGCGGTTTCTTCATCGATGGCCCAGGTGCGAACGCCGGGAACCAGCAGTGGGAGGCAAGCGGCTCCGCCCAGGCGAAGAAAGGCTCTGCGATCAAATTTCATCCGAGCCTCATTTCAACTGGTAGGTGGGATCCAGCAGTACCGAGCCGAGTCGGTCACGAATCGAGCCCATTTCGACCACAGTGCCGACCGGTTTGAAGGGCAGCAACCACTGTTGCAGTCGTAGACTTCTGGCGTCGGCGGAGTCTCCCAGCGATTGCCACAACTGCTCCAGCTCACGCAGCACTTGGGGCATGAATCGACGTCGATCTCGCGCCCTGATGCGTCGCGGGAGTTCTCGTTGGACCTTCTTCTCTGGAGATTTTTCTGGATTCATCATCTCGGGCTCGGACTCAGGGTCATTTGCTGGGGGGCGAAGATCCTTTTCCGGTAACCGTTGCATCTGGTTCAAGATCGCCAGGTTGTGGATTTCCGAGGTCAGAAACTGGCGACGCCCGAGCAAGGTGGTGGCATCGATCCATTGATGGCCACCGGGCCAGCCGGCGACATTGGGTGGATCGAAGAGTTGCTGACCGAGGCGACTGAGGGTACGCAGCGCCTGGCCCGCCGGGGCTTTCTCGAGTTTCAAGGAACGCATCGTACCGACCACCAGATCGACAGGACTCTTGACCAGCGATCCATGGTTTAGCTCGGACCAGAACGCCTCACTGAGGAGCGTGATTCGAAGCAGAGCTCGTAGCGACCAATCTTCCTGCTGGAGCGCCTGAGCCCACTGCTTCAGTACTTTCACATCCGGGGTCGGAGAGATGAACTCGATCCAGAAGCGCCGGCTGATCCATTCAGCACAGGCGGGCTGAGCCAGAACTGCGTCGACCACTTCGGTCGCGGTCAGCGAGCCGGTCACCCCGAGCACGGTCTTCTCGCTGGCATCATGGCGACGTCGAATCCTTCGTAATTTACCGGTACGGTTGTCGATGCGGTATCCGGTGAATGCACGAGCCGCTTCCTGGATATCGGTCTCGCTGTAGTTTCCTTCACCGAGACCATACAACTCGAGCAATTCCCGGGCAAAGTTCTCGTTTGGTTTCTCCCGGGTACTGCGACGGGTGTCGAGGTAGATCGCCATCGCCGGGTCGAGTGCCACACGGTGGAGCAGTTGGCGGAAGTCTCCACTGCAGAACTGGCGAAACAATTGATTCTGTTTCAGCATCGCCGGTGCCGAGCGAACCTTGGTCATCTCGGAAGTGAAATGACCATGCCACATCAGCACCAGTCGTTCGGTCAGGGGAGAAGGAGTGGAGATCAGTTCCCGTGCCCACCAGCTGCGCAACTCACCCTGCCAGCGTCGCATCGACTTCTGAAAGACCTTGCGACTCTCCGCGGTTTTTCCCCGTTGTTGCTGGATCTTGCTCGGTGTCAGTGATGCCCAGGGAGGAAGGGGGGTGACAGCGGAGGTGGTGAGAGTCTCGAGCAGGCAGTCGACGGCTTCTTCTCGAGTCTGCGATGAATACCGCTGCAATTGATCCAGCGGAGCTCCGAAGATGGTCCTGCCGAGCAGGTGTCGTGCCCCATCGATGCCGATGGCAGTGGCGATCTTCTGGTCGACGGCAGATTCAGCGGCAGTTGCCGGTTCCACTTGGCCACTGACCAGCGTGGTGACCAGTAGCATCGACAGTAGCCAGCCACCTCGCGTGAGCGCAGGAAGCCGCAACATCGTCTTCAGCGACAGGTGGTCAGAGTCGAATTGAGCGAGAACGGGGATCCTGGTCATGCGGATCACTCCTCTCTTCTGATTCTCAGAGCGAGTGAGAATCAACGAGAAACTGGCGGGCTTCTCATCCACAACCCCAACACTTCGGTTCGGTTGTGTGGATGTATCAGGCTGTAGCCTGCTCCATCGAACTCTCCCAGGCTCCACGGGTGGCCGCAGAATTACAACGGGCACGTTTGAGGAACGCCTGGGATCCACTCTCGATCGCATCCGGAGCCCCGCCCCAGGTCTGCATCGCATGGGCCTGCAACGCTCTTCCGTAGGAAAAGGTCAGGTTCCAGGGGTGTGGACCACGGCGGTTCATCGCATCGAGGTGGGCCGTTGCATCTTCATCACTCTGACCACCGGAGAGGAAGGCGATTCCCGGTACTGCAGCGGGCACGGTTCGCTGGAGGCAACGAAGGGTACGTTCCGCCACTTCATCGATGGTCGCAGCAGTGGCACCAGTACCGTGGATGACCATCGATGGCTTGAGAACGATCCCCTCGAGCATCACTCCCTGTGCCGCAAGATGAGAGAAGGTACGTTGCAAGACATCGGTGGTGACCGATTCGCACGTATCGATGTCGTGATTGCCGTCCATCAGGACCTCTGGTTCGACGATGGGAACGATCGAAGCCTCCTGACAGAGAGCGGCATATCGTGCGAGAGCGTGGGCATCGGTCTCGACGCTCGCACGGCTCGGCATTCCATCGCCAATCGAGATGACCGCTCGCCACTTGGCGAATCGGGCACCCAGTTGGAAGTACTCGGTGAGGCGATCTCTCAGACCATCGAGGCCCTCGGTAACCGTTTCACCCGGATGTCCGACCAGCGGCTTGGCCCCGCGATCGACCTTGATTCCTGCGATGATATCCTTCGATGCGAGCAACTGGGCGAAAGCAGTTCCCTGGTCATCACATTGTCGGATCGTTTCATCGAACAGGATGACTCCGGAGATGAACTCTTCGATGCCCGGGCTCTGGAAGAACATCTGACGATACACTCGCCGATTTTCCTCGGAGGATTCGATGCCCAGTGCTGCAAATCTCTTTCCGATGGTGGGGTGGCTCTCATCGGCGGCGAGAACCCCTCTGCCAGTGGCAACCATCCGTCGTGCTGTTTGCTGAAGCAGTGCAATATCCATGTCGGTACCTCCCAGTGGTCCTCGGTCATCGGCATCGTCAGGATGCTCGGATCTGAACCGGAAAATTAACGGATGGATTGCGGTGGTGCCAGTAAAGCACACCGTAGAAGGGGCAGATTCGAGAGTGGAGCGAGATCAGGACCAGGGCGGCGCCAGCGGCCCAATTCAGGTGAAGCACTCGGGAATCAGGCTACGAGGAACGCAGGTTCACTCGAGATCCGGTCCCCCGGGGACTCAGTTCTTGAATTTGGCAGACTTGGCGGCACGGCGGTTACGATTCGCCGGACGCTTGCCGTGGTTGGCCTTTTTGACCTTGCGGTTATTTCTATTGCTCATGTGAGTATCTTATCGAGATGGGTCGGCTCGGGTCAACCGGACCTGGCAGGATCGTTCAAGATCGCCTCAAAAAGCCAGTTTACGCCTCGGTGGGAGATCTTCCAGCAGCCGCTGGATGGTCGCCTCCAGCTGGCGATCGAGCTGTTGCTCCTCGTCCGCCGGAAGGGAGCGGACCACGACATCGGGGATCGCCCCGTTCAGTTCCATGTCGACTCCGCCGGGGATCGTGTACCAGCCGCGGAAGGGGACCCGGATGCGGCTGCCATCGAGCAGCGTCGAACTGCCGGTCGAGATGACACCCCCTGCGGTCTGCACTCCGATCAGCGCACCGCGCCCGAGATTTTTCACGGCATGGGAGAAGATCTCCGCATTCGAGAAAGAATTCTGGTTACAGATCACTGCGATGGGCCGGGTCCACGAGGGAGCGACCAGCCGATCATTGGGATACCCGCGCGATCCGGCCCGAGGAATCGTGTAGGCGTGCGGGGTCCGGGTCAGTGCCGCCAGCAGCAAGTCGGTGGTCCAGCCACCGCCATTCTCCCGCACATCGATGATCAACCCCTCCTTGCCATGCCCCGCCTCGTAGAGCTGCACCGAGAAGCGGTCGAGGCTGCGCTGGTTCATCCCCTGGATGTGAAGGTAACCGAGTCGGTTCTGACTGAGGCGACCGACCTGTTCACGTTGCTGGCGCTGCCAGTCGTTGTAGAGCAAGGTTCGCAGGACATTGTTCGAGATGGGGCGGATCACGATGCGCCGCTGCGGTTGTCCCTCGCGAGCGATCATCATCGCCACACGAGAACCTACCTTTCCCTCGAGCGGGATCGAGAGATTGTCGCCGGCGTGAATCGGCTCGCCATCGATGGAGATCAATTCGTCTCCGATGTGCAGATCGAGTTCCTTGGCGGCTGCGGGAGTTCCCGGCAAGATCGATTCGATGCGGTAGCGACCGGATTGGCGGTTGGGCTCGAGCCTCCAGCCCGGCACACCGGTGGCTCGGATCGTCTTGGACCAGCGCTTTGCAGGGGTAAAACGCTGATGAGAAGAGTTCAACTCACCGATCATGCGGTTGATGATGGAGGCGAATTCGGTGGGATCGCGACGAGCCACGGCGATCTCACGGTAGCGATCGCCAAGTGCCTGCCAGTCGAGCCCCTTCATCTTGGGGTCGTAAAATCGGTCGCGCATCGTCGCCCACGCCTCATCGAAAACTGCACGGCGGCGAGCCAGCATGTCGACCGGGAATTTCCGAGCGAAGGTGAGCGCGACGCTGCTTCCAGAAGCGGTGACGGTGGTCGGGACCCCCGATACGATGCGAAGCATCTTCTTGCTCTTTCGATTCCATTCGACGATGGCCGAGGAACCGGCGGCGAGTTTCTTGGCGGAGCCGTCCTGCGGAATCGACAGGGAGTACAGTGCGGCGGATCCTTCATGGGACGAGTTGAAGTAAACCTTCTTCGAGTCGAGGCTCCAGATGGGAGATCCGACCGATTTGTCCGAAGCAAAGGCGCGCTGGAAGCGGTTACGGATCCCATCGAGGTCGATCTGTACTTCGATCTTTTTATCTTCGACCTTTTTGACCGACTTCGGGGCAGATTTTGAAGCCTTCGGGTCGGGCTTGTCATCGTCGGCGAGCGCGGAACCGGGCGCAGTAGATTTGGTCTCATCGGATGGGGGCGGATCCGGTTTCGGTGGGTCCTTTTTTGGTGAGTCCTTTTTCGGTGCTGCAGATGGGGGTTCCTCGGGTGGATCATCGTCGAGAATCCGGTCCTCACGAGTCTGCTGGAAATCCTCCTTGCGCAGCCAGAGCCACCACAGGTCTCCGCCCTCCTCGTCTCGCTGGGAGACGAAGCACAGTTTGCGACCATCGGGGCTCCACGCTGGATTGAGGTCGGGGCGAGGATTGGCACTGAGGTTGAAGGGGAACATCGTTCCATCACTTCGCACCAGCCACACATCTCGATTGAAATCTTGATCGAGGGTGGAGTAGGCGATCCACTGGCTATCGGGGGACCAGCGAAACTCTACCGGTGCCCAGCCGCTGTGCAGGATGCGGAAGTGGTCTCCATCGAGATCCTGCACCGCGAGGTCGCCGTCGCCGTGCCAGAAGGCGATCTGTTGACCGTCGGGAGAGAGGGCTGGAGAGCGTCGCCGCACCTCGGGCCCGGGGAAGCGTTTGACCTCGGTGGTCAGGCAGCGGTCGAGACGAGGTTCACCCGCTTCGCTACTGCGGACGGTGTAGAGGTCCTCGGTGCCACTTCGACGACTCACGAACAACAGTTTCTTTGCGCCGGGCAACCAGACCGGGTCGTCATCTCTGGCGGGATGGGCATCGACGCGATTGGCGGGAAGTCCCTTCTCGGTTCGTCTCACCAGCAGGTCGCCCTGGCAGCCAAAGGCAACCTGTTTTCCATCGGGAGAGAGGGACGCGGAGGTGGCGCTGGAAAAGTTCAGATCCTCGACTCCGGTGTTGGGCAAGTCCTCGGCAGCGAGGAATTCGAGCGGCACGATCTGGCCACTCGATCGATTCAATTTCCAGCAATGAAATCCCTGCTCGAAGATCACGATGTTGCCATCATCACTGACACTGGGAAATCGCACCGAATCCTGCTCGAAGGAGGTCCAGACCCGTCGATTTCGATGGTCGATGTCACGTTCGACCAGTTGCCCACGGCCATCGATATCCTCGACCATCAGGAACCGTTGTTGGTCGATCCATACCGGCGAGGTATGCGGGATTCCAGCCGGGGTGAGTGGACGCCAGTCACCACTCTCGAGGTGGTACAGCCAGATCTGCCCCGACTGCGATCCGCGATAGCCCTGGCGAGTCCAATCTGTACCCTCACGCTGCGTCAACAGCCGCTGACCATCGGGCGAGTAGCGGGCGCTGGCTGATGCTGCGAGGGTCAGACGGGTCGGTTCTTCGGGGGGAGATCCAGCCGGCGGGATCGCCATCCGATACAATCGAGCGCCCCTCTTCCAGCCGTCGATGCGATCACTACTGAAGATCAATTCGGAGCCATCCGGGGACAGGTCGCAGGGCAAATCGGTGCCGCTCCACCAGGTCAAGCGGCGAGCACGGCCCCCTTGTGCGGGTATCTGCCACAGATCGGAACTGCCGCCGCGCGATGAGGCAAAGACGATCGACTCGCCATCGGAACTCCAGCGCGGCAACGACTCCCAGGCGGGGTGGTCGGTGAGACGGCGAGCGACGCCTCCATCACTCGAGGCGGTCCACAGCGATCCCTCCCAGGTGAATGCGACCGTTGCACCATCGGGGGACACCTCCGGCTGAAAGGGCCAAAGCATCGGCTCGGCAGCGATGGAACTGGATGTAGAGAAGGAAAGCTGGCTCAGCAGCAGGATCCACAGCAGGCGGGTCAAGGGTGGCCGTAGCATCGAGATCTCTTCTCCAGATCGGGGTGGGCGTGTCGCTGGAGTGTGTCTTGTCGAGCGATCGGAGGCAAGCGTGGCCTTGACGCTGGCGAGGTCACAGGTCAGTCTCGTGGCGCAACAAGGGAGGGGAATCGATGAATAGTGCTGACGAGGCCGGCTCCAGTCCGGATGAATCTGCTGGCGTGAGTGCGCTGCTACAGCGATTTCCCGCCTCCAACTTGCAGGTTCTGGCTCACTTCTACCGTGGTGAACTGTCTCGATCGAACGTCTGGCGCCAGCGGATGGATGCGACCACTCACTGGGCAGTGATCTCGACGATGGCGGTGGTCTCACTGGCCTATTCATCGAAGGAAGCCTCGATCCTGTTGATGCCATTTTGCTGCATGCTGCTCTACTTGCTGTTGCACATCGAGGCGCGTCGTTATCGCTACTTCGATGTCTGGCGTATGCGGGTCCGGATGCTCGAGGTGCACCTGATGGTTCCGGCACTGCTGCAGAGCGAGACTCTGGTCGAGGGCAACTGGCGTGAGATGCTGTGCAACGATCTACTGGCACCCAACTACAAGATGTCACGCTTCGAGGCGCTGGGTAGAAGGCTTCAGCGCACCTACATCTGGTTGTTTCTCATCGTCCTGGGAACCTGGTTGATGTTGGCCTGGGAGCGAGTCCCCCCCGGTAAAGAGGGGTCGTTCGAGGAGATCCTGCTTCAAGCCTTCGATGCGGGCAACATTCCACCGGGCTACCTGCTGATCGGAATGGCGATTTTCTACCTGTATCTGCTGATTGTCCTGTTCATGACGGGACCGAAGCGAGCGACCGAGATTCGCCGCAAGGATCCCAAGTTGCCCAACTGGCCCATCTGATCTAGCGATCCTGCGAAGGCGGGTTTGGTGGTACAGGGGAAGGTGGCGCAGGGGGATCCTCGAATTCTTCGATCAGAGCTTGAGCACGGCTGGCGACGGCGCTTCCTTGCAGGTGACTGACCAGTTGTCGTGCCTGGACCACTCTCCCTGCAGCGAGCAAGGTTCGGATGGTCGCCAGCGGTGGTCGAGGATCTCCCGGATGCGCTCCTGCCGCCTTGCCGAACCAGCGCAATGCTTCCGACAGTGCTCCCAGTTGATCGTGAGTTCTTCCCAGTTCCATCATCAGATCGATGTTGGCCGGATCGGTCGCCCAACGCTCCTTCAGCATGGCGATGCGAGAGCGCCCCTCGAGGATGGTCTGGTAGCGGAGCATCGCTTGACGGGCATCTTCGACTCGTCCCAGATTCCTCAGTGCCAGCGCACGGTTGTAGGCGCCGCCATGATGAAGTGGATCTCGTTCGATGATCTGCTCCAGCATCGACAACGCCTCTTGCGGTTTCGCTGGCAACAGTAGTAGTGCCAGTCGATAGCGGGCCCGATCGAATCGAGGATCCAGTTTCAATGCCTGCTGATAGAGACCCATCGCTTGCTCGATGTCGCCGAGACTTTGCCAGGAGAGACCCGCTCCGAAGTGGCCACGCGTGCGATGGGCGGCTTCCGACCGTTGCTGCATCCGTTCAAACTCCACCAGCGCTTCCCGATCGCGTCCCAGTTGCTGGAGCGCTCGACCCAGGTTGAACAACTGACCGCGCTTTGCGGGATCGAGTTCGAGTCCGTTGCGGAACGCATCCACGGCCAGTTCAAAGCGTTCGGTGGCGTAGTAGGCTTCTCCCTCCAGCAGTGCCAGCCCGGCATCGTCGGCGTGTTCCTTGCGCAAGGCGAGGATGCGCTGCAAGGCGGGTTGCGCCCGTCCCTCGAGGATCTGCGATCGTAGTTGTTTGCGTACGGTCGGGAGATCGATGACGAGCGGAGACTCGCCGGCCATCGCCGGTTGAGGCGTGGCCAGCATCAGCATGCAGAGCAGGGTAAGAACGCAGCGTCTGCACCGCCCGTTGCGGAGACGGGGGAGCAGGTCACTCGGATGGATGGCGGTTCCTGTCATCATGGGGACATTGTAGCGGCCGGAAAATATCTTCACAGCAACAGTCCTGGGGCGTTCCATCGGACAGGAAATCCGCTATTTTATCGCCATGGCAGGATTATTAGCACTTCTCTCCCCGGCGAAGACCCTCGATATGGAAGCGACCCACGACTCGCTTTCACCCGAGACTTCTCGTACCCGTCTGCTTTCGGGGACCCGTCAACTGGCGGCTCATCTGCAGGAGTACTCTCCCCAGCGTCTCTCGACCCTGATGAAGATATCGGACGATCTGGCGCGGCAGAATGCCGATCGGTGGCAGAAATTTGGTCGCCGCGGGAACCGCAAGGGTCCGGCGGCCATCTGCTTTCGTGGTGATGTCTACCAGGGCCTCGAGGCGTGGACGATGAAGGCGACCGCGCTGAAGTGGGCCCAGCAACGACTGCGCATCCTCAGTGGCCTGTACGGATTACTGCGGCCGCTCGATACGATCCAGCCGTATCGGTTGGAGATGGGTACCCGGTTGAAAACCGACCAGGGTGGCGATCTTTACAGCTTCTGGGGCGATCAGATCCATCGATTGCTGTGCAAGGATCTGGCCGACTGTCGGGCCACCGCACTGGTCAACCTGGCCAGCGCCGAGTACTCGAAGGCGGCGCAACTGAAACGACTCGATGTGCCGGTGATCGACGTCAAGTTCCTCCAGGTCGATCGAGGCGAGGCGAAGTTCATCAGTTTCTACGGCAAGCGGGCGCGTGGACGGATGGCGCGCTGGATGGCAGATCACCGACCCAAGACCAGCGCCGATCTGGCTGATTTCGACAGCGAGGGCTATCGCTTCGACCAGAGCAGCAGCAGCGACTCGACGCTGGTCTTCACCCGCCCCAAACCGGCCCCGGTCTCGGCGAAGGTGGGATAGGCATCGTGGATGAGAACCGCATGAGATGAGTTGGTGGGAAGATGTCCGATGGAGATCAAGTACAAGATTGGCGTCGCATCGTCTTGTATGGACGAAACGTGGCTTCCTACAAATTCGCACTTGCGCGAGCCCTGCTCCAATTTGGTGAGCGGGGAAACGATCTCATCTTGCTCAGTGACCTTGCCGTTCCATTTGCGAATGAAATCACTCGGCACCTGAAGTTGGCGGACACCCAGGCGACTTCAAAGTCGAGTCGGTTTCTTGAAGCCTGTCGCTCCTTCAATCGTCAAGAAATTTCTGAAGATCAACTTCGATCAAAAACGGTCCAACTCGGATTCAATAACGTAATTGATGCTTTTCACATGGTGGATCATAGCGACGTCCGACACCGGTTTTTTGAAGATGAGCGGACTGAGAGTAGCGGGATCCGGCTTACGGAACATTTCTATCGACTGGTGAACTCTTCACAGTACGGAAATCTGATTGAGGAAACAGAATCACGTTGGAGGTTGGTGGAGACCGCATGGGATCTTTCGATTTCACCAAATTTAATAAAGGTTGATTACAATCATGAGGAACGAAAGTTTTTCATAGATGCCGGTCTAAAGAGGGTCGATATCACATCCGCGCGAGCAGCTTTAGACGGTTACCAGCGCGGTAAATGCTTCTATTGTTTTGCTCCCATTTGCGTCGTGCCCGGTGATCCGCTGCTGGCGGATATCGATCATTTCTTCCCCTGGGTTTTAATGTCTAGAGGGTTACCTGTACTCTTGGATGCACTGTGGAATCTAGTATTGGCGTGCGCCGAGTGTAATCGAGGATCCAATGGGAAATTTGAACGAATGCCAGCGTTCCATCTTGTTGAGCGCTTACACAAGCGAAACGAGTGGCTCATCAAAAGTTACAAGCCCTTGCGTGAAACATTGTTTAAACTTGCCGGTAGGCAGGAGAAAGCGCGCAAGGAATTCCTGCTCAAGGTTTATTCTGAAGCAGTTCAATATTCCAACCCAAATAAATCTTGGGAGCCCCCTTCTCGTGGTCCAGATGTCTTGTGATTCCCGGTGGTAGTTCCATATTACGAGCAGAATGCGGATGATTATTTTGACCGAACGGTTGAGATCGATCTTTCGGAGATTCGGAATGTCTTCCTGGAGTTCCTTCCTGAGG
>Ga0209044_1001964_pt1 | contig 11806 bp, 9 predicted proteins | sample SaaInlV_130m_DNA_FD_184655 | JGI IMG/M metagenome (GOLD analysis project Ga0209044, IMG submission 184655) | Marine microbial communities from expanding oxygen minimum zones in the Saanich Inlet - SI037_S4LV_130m_DNA (SPAdes) (version 2) | ecosystem: Environmental > Aquatic > Marine > Intertidal... | reverse complement strand
ACTGTTTCGACCTTGCCAGGGGAATTCCCAGGCTCTCTCCCTGGCGTACGGATTCGGCAGCCTCCTGGATCGCACGGGCATAATGAACGTTTCCGATGGTCGAACCGACGATCTCCAGAGCTCCCAGAATGGGAACTCCACTGCGAATCAGTGTTGCAAAGGTCCCACTGAATCGAGATAGGGCCGTTTTCTGAATCAACGGACCAAAAACTGGGATTCTGAGGAGCACCCAGTCTCTGACATAGATCCCCTTCGATGTTCGAACGGCTGCCTTGTAGGCAGCAAACATTCCACCGATTCCGGCGGCGACCAGGAACCACTTGGAAGAGACCACGTCGCTGAGGACCATCATGAAAACGGTCAATTTCGGCATCTCTTGATCGAGGCCGTCGAACATCGTCTTGAACATCGGGAGCACAAACACCAGCATCCCGCAACTGATGAACAGGATGATGAAGAGGCTCACCACTGGATAGGTCATTGCGGATTTGATCTCTCCCTTGAGTTCCTCCGACTCTTCCATGTGGGTCGCAAGTCGATCGAGCACATGATCGAGTTGCCCGCTGACCTCTCCTGCCCGAACCATGTTGACGAAGATGTCATCAAAAATTTTGCCGTGACGGCCCAATGCGTTAGAGAAGTCTTTTCCCTGCCTCAATTCGGCAGCCACATCGCCGATCACACTCTTCATGGTTTCGTTTTCTGCCTGTTCCTCGATCACTTCGAGAGCTTCGACCAGTGGAATCCCGGACTGGAACATGGTGGCCAATTGCCTCACCACCGGAACAAGGTCCTTACGGCTAACTCTGGGCTTGAAGAAGGAGATCTCGGTGGAACCGAATCCTGAGAAGGAAACCTTGAACTTGCTCTTCTTCTTTCCAGTGCCTCCTTTACCGATGGAGGTCACCGTGAGTCCTCGGCGGCGCAATTCCTCGATCGCTTCCGATTCAGTTTCGGCATCGACGGTACCTGTGACCGATTTCCCCTGGGGGTTTCTGGATTTGTAATCGTACTTTTTCAAGGTCGTCTCCCGGGATCTAATCCCCCTGCGTTACTCGCAGGATTTCTTCCAGTGATGTTTTTCCACGTAATGCGTTGAGCAGGCCGGCGCGCCTCAGCGTCACCATTCCTTGCTCCAGAGCGATTTCTCGGATGGTCAGTGCTGATCCACCCTCCACCACCACTCTGCGAAGGTCATCGTTCATCGGCATCGTTTCGAGCAAGGCAAATCGCCCGCGATAGCCTCCTTGACAGCGTGAGCATCCCACCGGCTCCCAGAGTTTGGCCCCATCGGCTTCCTCGGGGAGAAACCCGAGGGCCTCCAGCCTTCTCGCCGGAAGTGGCCCCGCTTCACGCTTGCAATCCTCACACAATCTTCGGCTGAGGCGCTGGGCAGCGATGCACTGCGTGGCGGAAGCAACAAGGAACGGGTCGATTCCCATGTCCACCATTCGCACCACTGTCGAAGGCGCGTCATTGGTATGTAGTGTCGAGAAGACGCGGTGTCCCGTCAGTGCTGCCTTGATGGCGATCTCAGCGGTTTCCAGATCCCGAATCTCTCCGATCATCACGGTGTCAGGGTCCTGACGCAGGATCGCTCGAAGTGCTCTGGAAAAGGTCAATCCGCGTTTGACGTTGACTGGAACCTGCACCACACCTTCGATCTGATACTCGACCGGATCTTCCACGGTTGTGATGTTTTCAGTCGGTGAGAGAACCTCGTTGACGCAGGAGTAGAGAGTGGTCGACTTTCCCGATCCAGTCGGTCCTGTTACCAGCATCATTCCGAAAGAGCTGGTGATGGCGTCTCGAATATCCTTCAATGCCTTTTCTTCGAATCCCAGGGTTTCCAGGCTCAGAGCGAGGCTTGTCGAATCAAGGATTCGCAACACCACCTTCTCACCATGAACGGTGGGAAGGGTGGAGACGCGGAAGTCGACCTGACGACCGTCGATCCGAAGCTGGAACTTCCCGTCCTGGGGCACTCTTCGCTCGGCGATATCGAGACCGGACATGATCTTGAGACGACTGATGATGGAGGCTCGCAACTTGGGTGGAGGCGCAGGGATCTCCCTCAGCACTCCGTCACAGCGATAACGAATTCTGAGAGATCGCTCCTGAGGTTCCACATGGATATCAGAAGCTCTCTCACGCAACGCCTGATAGATGACATGATTGACGATCTTCACTACCGGAGATTCGTCACCCTCGAAGGAAAGCTCCTGGATCCCATCGATCTCTTCGCTATTGTCTTGCAGTTCCAGTTCCAGATCACCGTAGTCCTCCAGGACCTCCTCGATCTCCTTGCGACCGTCGCTGAACATTCGGTCGAGCGCCGCTTCGATGCGGAAATCACAAGCCAGAACCAACTGAACCTGACACCGGGTCACATTTCGGATCTCGTCGATCTGCACGATGTCATTTGGATCTGCAATGGCCACCGTCAACACATCTCCACTCTTGGAGATGGGGAGGATCCTGCACGATCGTGCGGTCTTCTCTCGTAGTTCCGCGCAGGGATTTTCATCGAGTTGGAGTCGGTCCAGGTCGATCGGGGCAACCCCCGTCTCCATCGCCAGAACTCCCAGTAATTCGTTCTCTTCCAGTGTTCCGGATTCGACCAACACCTTGGTCACCGAGCCGTTCTCACCGACCTCCTGAATCGCGTCTTCGATGGCCTCATCCTCGACCAGCCTGTGGCGAGAGAGCACCTTTCCCAGTCTTCGATTGAATCTTGTAATGGCGTATGACATGTTCAGGACTGCTTCTGGAAGACTCGCTTGAGTTCATCAGGGTCGGTCGTGCGCGAGATCGCCTCCTCGTAGGTGATCTGCCGGGTCCGATAGAGCTCGTACAACGACTGGTTCATCGTTTTCATACCCAGTCGTCCATTGGTCTGGATCGCCGACGGAATTTGATGCCCCTTGTCATCACGAATGAGGGCTCGAATAGCAGGAGTCGCCAGCAAGACCTCACTGGCGAGCACCCGGCCACGTCCGTCGGAACGGGTTACCAACTGCTGGCAGAAGATCCCTTCCAGGACAAAGGAGAGCTGGGTGCGTATCTGTTGCTGCTGATACGGAGGGAACACATCGATGAGACGGTTCAAACTCTGTACCGCATCATTGGTATGCAGCGTGCCGAAGGTCAGATGGCCAGTTTCTGCAATGGTGATGGCTGCTGAGATACTCTCCAGATCTCGAAGTTCCCCGACCATGATGACATCTGGATCCTGGCGCAGGACACGGCGCAGGGCGCTTTCAAAGCTCGGGGTATCGGTTCCCACCTCGCGTTGAGTGACCCTGCAGTTCTTGTTCCGATGAACAAACTCGAGAGGATCTTCGATGGTGACGATGTGATCGTTGCGGTTGCGATTGATCGAATCGATCATGGAGGCCAGAGTCGTAGATTTCCCACTACCGGTAGCACCGGTGACCAGCACCAGTCCCTTCTTCTTCATGCACAGGTTCTCGCAGACATCCAGCGGAAGGCCCAGTGACTCCATTTCGGGGATCACATTGGGGATGACGCGCAGTACGGCTCCGACAGAGCCTCGTTGGTAATAGGCATTGGTACGGAATCGGCCAAGGCCACTGATTCCGAACGCCATGTCCAGTTCTTGTTCTTTCTCGAACTTGCGAATTTGCTCGTTGTCGAGGATCGAGTAGACGATCTGACGTACCGAGTCGCTGTCGAGAACGGCATCCCCGGCGGCAATCAATCGGCCATGAATTCGAATCATCGGCGGGGCCCCCGCGCCCAGATGGAGATCGGAGCCTTCTCGCTCTACCAGTTGCTGTACGAGGTCTTCAATGGTGATCAATTGAGGCTCCTTTTGCTGCCACGGACCGCTTCTTCGGGCGGAAGAAACGGAACGGTGGGATTCCCCGAAGTACTTCGAAGAGTAGCATCCGAGCCGATCATCGAGCCAAGAGGCCCCTCCCTCTGAGGTGCTGGATGAGTCCAGAAGTGGTGCAAGACCCCTCAGGAGCCAGTTCACTACCAGGGCCGAAAAATCGACGAACCAGAACCCGATTCCTACCGTCACGACAGATTCGTAGAAGTTCGTCACGAGGATCGAAGGTGAGGCGCAGAGACCGGATCGGACGGGGAGCCTGAAGCGGACTGCTGTGCCACCTCTCCCCTGCCGAGTGGGGCGAGTGTCCGAGTGCGGAGGAATCAGGTCCGGATGTCGGTCCGGATGTCGGTGAGGATGTCGGTGAGGATGTCGGTGAGGATGTCGGTGAGGTGTCGGTGAGGTTCACCAGCGGTGCAAGGCAAAGGAGGCCACCACCTCTCACCACAAGAGGAGCCGCCGGCTATGCCGACGACTCCTCTCATGGAATCGGTGATGATGGGTGGGTGAAGGGGTGAGTTCTACTCGACCTCTTCCCTCAACGAGCGGGAAAGACGATCACCTCGACCCGTCGGTTTTGAGAGCGCCCCTCCTTGGAACTGTTGTCGGCGATCGGCCTCTGAGCGCCATAGCCGACCGCAGCGATCCTGCTGGTGTCGGCGGCATCGGCGGAGATCAATTCCCTCAACACTGCACAAGCACGAGTCGAACTGAGTTCCCAGTTGGTCGCCCAACGAGACTTGGTCTTCTTGACCGGAGTCGAGTCGGTGTGACCCTCGACTTGAATCTCACGTCCGGAAAACTGATCGCTAAGCACCTGTGCCAATTTCAGCAGCGATTGATGCCCGCGCTTCGAGATCTCTGCGCTGCCCGAGTTGAACAGCACTTGCTGATCCAAGGTCAAGGTCACGGTTCCGCCATCGGAGGCTGCTTTGAGCCCATCGATCCCATCAAATCCACCCAGATCCACTTCATCGATGATGGCAGATGCTGGAATCGGACGCGCCATCAGCGATTGATTCTCTGCCACCAGCGCAGCATTCTTGGCGCTGATATTGGCCATCTTTTGCTGGACACTCACCAGTTCGGAGATGGCACTACTCTGCTCCCGCTCCGCGGTAGCCAGTTGAAATTCTAGCTGGTCTCTCTGCTCCTCAGTCACCCTCAACTTGTCCTGATTATAGGCAAGTTCCCGTTCCAAACTGGTGGTCTGACAACCAGCCATGATCGAGACGACTAGTAGCAGCAATAATCCACGTGAGATCGAAGACATCCAGTTCACTCCCCTTCCAGAAATTTATTGAGAAGCGGAAGCCACGACCGCCTCTTCCCCCTCCAGGAATCGATGTCCCGGACGGTGGGACAGGATAACCCTGTCGGGAGGGCCGGGAAACTCACCCGATGAGAAGAGTCCAAACTCCTCGATCAGCGATCCTGGAACAGACCGACGTATAGTTCCCAGATCGTTTGTAACTCCGGGCGAGCCAGCAACATCGATGCGGCCCCTGCGGCGAGAAATGGCCCGAATGGAATGTAACTGGAGCCCCGAACCACTCGCCACCAGATCCCCACCACCGACCCGAGCAGGCAGGCGATCAGGAAAGAGACGAGAACGGCCTCGGGACCGAGGGTGGCCCCCAGCAACCCCATCCATTTGACATCGCCAAATCCCATCGCAGGCTTGCGGAAGATGATCGAACCGATCCAACCGATCCCCCAGATGGTGCCCGCTCCCACCGCAGCGCCACTCAGACTGTTGAATATTCGATCGACAGGGGAGTTCCACAACTGATCCGCCCCCCCCAGGTAGACTGCGGCGAGAAAACCGCCCACCGCCCCGACCACATAGGCGAGTAGACTCTCCTGAAACGATCGTCGCTGCTGTTGCCAGGTGGGAACCAGGCGCTGAAACGCCTGGCCCAGGACGATCATTGTCGCCGCCGCAGCCCACCAGACGTGAGGTTCGATGGACGCCCACCAGGGATCGGCAATTGGGCCGAGCCCCCCTGCCTCGAGCGACAACCAGGGCATCCAGGGTGAAATCAGCAACAACATCGAGGTCCCGGGAATGGTGAATCGATCGGGAATGATCCGGTGGTCCAGGTCGATGCCGCTGACGACGATCAGGGTGGAGACCCAGATCCACAGCAACAGCACCGAGAACAGATCTTGCGCAAGCCACTCCCCGCCGTATCGCCAGGCGACCAGCAAGAACATGCATGCGGTGAACCCTTCGACCAGTGGGTACCGAGGCGAGATCGGTTCGGAACAATCTCTACAGCGACCGCGTAACCACATCCAGGCGAGAACCGGAACATTATCGAACCAGCGCACCGCAGACTTACAGGAGGGACAAAAGGATCCACGGGGGTGGCTCACTCGTAGCCCCTCGATGGGAATGCGATAGATGCAGACATTGAGGAAGGACCCCACAGTGCCTCCGAGGAGGGCGCTGAAGAGCAGCAAGATCGAGTTGGGAATCAAGTTCGGGATCAAATCGCCTCCTCAAGACGCGACAGGATAGCATCGACCACCCGTGAAGGTGAGATTCCTTCCGTCTCGAGCGGATCGCCGGACAGATGGCGATAGGAAGTTTCTCGCCGGCGTCGCAACTGGCCCAGCAGCCGTCCCGGATCGTCCCCTTCCAGCAGCGGTCGGGACCCTTCACGGCAACGATCGAGCAAGATGGAATCGGGAGCATCGAGCCAGAAACAGCGCCACGTTGATAGCAGTTGACAGACCTCGGCCAGTTCCACAGCCCCGCCCCCGGTCGCCATCACCAGCGGACCCGCTTTCCGCTCGGTGGCATCCGCCACGAGAAGGGCCTCCGCGGCTCTGAAAGCCGGGAGGCCCTTCTCGTGGATCCACCGTGTCGGGCTCCAACCAGATTTCAGTTCCAGCGCCTCATCGACATCCAGAAAAGGAACGCCGATCCGATCCGCCAGCAATTTTCCCACCGTGCTCTTTCCGCTGCCGGAAAGACCGATGAGAGCGATCCTCTCCATCTCCGTCTCTCAGCGACGGGACAAGGGAATCGAAACCTCGATCAGATCGAGATCGCGTCGAATCGTCATCTGGATCTGGATCAGTCCCGAATATTGTAGTGAATCCTGAATGTCCTCGATGGAGCGAACCTCCATCTCGCAGATCCGGATGATCCAATCTCCCCGCTGAAGACCAGCGTCGGCAGCCAGCGAACCCTCGTGCACTTCGGTCAACAAGATACCGATGGTGTTTTCTTCGACCTCGATGCCCAGCATCGGTGGTTCCAGATTTGCCGCTGCAGTCACGACATCCAGGGAAGGTTGCTGTGGGTCGATCTCCTCCAGTGCGGCACGAAGGGCGCTCAGTTGCTGCACCTGGTCACCGCGAAGCACCTCCAACTCGACCGGCGAACCGGCACCAATACTGGCCAGAACCTCTCCGATCGTCTCGAGCGAAGTGATCGTCACGCCATCGATCTGGACCAGGCGATCGCCCACCTCGGCTCCAGCCATCCCTGCGTCACTCCCAGGTAGCACCGCATCGATCAAAGCGCCATCGGCATCCCAGGAGACGATGACTCCCAGCGGACCAGCGGTTGTTCGAGTAGGAACTGTTGTTCTTGTGGTCTCAGTGACTCGTGATGACGCGGTCACTGGGGCCGCATCCTCCATCTCCTGGTCGATCACCGAGGACTGCCCCTCGGCAGAGGGATAGGCTCCAAGGACTCCAGAGACGGTATGCTCGCCGTCTGCACGGGCATATCCGATGACGATGTTCTCGCCAGCATTTCGTCCGGAGAGTGCTTTACGAAGATCATCGATGGTCTGGACCTGTAGCCCCTGGATCGAGGTCAATCGATCTCCCGACTGCAGTTCCATCGCCTCGGCACAGCTGCCGGAAATCACCTCATCGACGAAGACTCCGGCCTGTTTCTCGACCGGAGCCACCCCGAGGAACCCAGGAACTGTTGAAGTCGGTACTGCTGGAGTGGGCACGGCAGAATCGGACCCATCGGAGGCAGAGGTCGGGTCTCCGACACGGACTGCGACCAGGTCGCCGCCACCAAAACGTACTCGAGTGATCCATGGGTGGCCATTACGACTGTAGGAGACCTCCGTCTCAACTCCAGGAATGGTCGAGTTCAACACATCTCGCAGCCCCTCGATAGTACGCACCTGAGTCCCTGTAAGTCCGGTGATCATGTCGCCCACTGCTAGCCCCGCCACCGCACCATTGGATCCGGGTTCGACGCTGACCACCTCGAGACCAAACTCTTCGGTTTGCACGACGTTGATCCCGAGTGAAATCCCTGGCTTCATCACCAGTTCAGGCTTCTTCGGTGCCGGCTCGATCAGCCGAGTCGCAGGAATCGAGATGGTGACATGCTGCTCTTCTTGCCACGGTTTCATGATTCCCCGGCCGGTGACTTTCATCACGCCATCGTCGCCTTTTCTGGCCCATCCGATGGTCACCGAGTCTCCCGCCTTCTTGGAACTGAGAATATCGATCAGTAGGTCCATGTCGGCATCTTCGCCATCCAGTTCAAAGATCGCGTCTCCGGCACGAATGCCCATCTGGTCAGCGGTACTTCCGGCGGTGATCTTCTCGACCAGCACCGAATCGACCGCTTTCACCTCCAGCGCCGCTCCCTGGGCTTCCGTCATCTGAAGGATCTGGATCCCCAGTTGACCGCGCGGTCGCTCTTCATCGGTAGCGGCCGCAACGACAGGGTTCGGTACATCGACCAACCGTGCGCTCAGTTGGACCTCCGCCGCCGCGAGCGCCGCCTTCAGCGATGCGATCTCCGTTTCCAGATCCCTCACCCGTTGTTGGGCCGCCTGAAGTTCTGCCCGTGGATCGACCTGGGCGCGCTGCAATTCCGCGCGGAATTGCGCTCGCATCTTATCCAGTTCAGCATTGAATCGGGCTTCGATCTCCTTGAGATCATCGTCGAGCGTGATGCTGTCCACATCGATCGTGACCGCGCTCGGTTCTGCGGCAAGACTCACCACGGAGATCATGCTCAGAAGCAGGATCAGAATCAGGGCCTTGGCCCCCTGGAATTGGTTCATGATTTTCCCTTCCTCCCGATGGAGGTCCCTTGAACTGGATTGACTCACTCCGTGTCCTCGACATCCTCAGACGATGGATGACCAGGCTTCACAAGAAGTGGATTTTAGACCGACAGGTGCACACTCGGCAACGACCCGTCAGAGGATCTTCGACCATCAAGAATCGCAGAGAAGATCACGGATTCGGTCGATCGCGACCAGTAATTCCGCCTCAGGACGGGCAAAAGAGATCCGAATCGATCCTTCACAACCGAATGCAGACCCTGCCACCACAGCAATATTTTTCTCTTCCAGCAGTCGCAGGGCAAACGCATCTGCATCGGGAGCGACTCCTGCCGGACCGAGTCTCTCCGACAGATCGACGAAGATGTAGAACGCTCCACCGGGAACCGAGAAATTAATCCCCGGAATTCCGGAGAGCCCCTCCACCATCAGATCTCGACGCAGGCGAAAGGTCTCATACATCGAGAGCAATTCAGGATGGTCGTGGTGCTCCAAAGCGGTCGCGATGCAGGCCTGAGATACGGAGCATGGGTTGGCGGAATTCTGACTCTGTAACCTTCCCATCGCAGCCGCTTGGGGTGGATTGCAAACGGTCCAGCCGATGCGCCAGCCGGTCATCGAGAAAGACTTGGAAAGGCCCGAGATCAGGGATACCCGCTGCGGGTCGACCGAGTAGGGGCTGTGCAGTTCACCGTCATGAATCAAGCTCTCGTAAATCTCATCCGAAATGATCCAAAGATCATTGTCACGGGCAAACTCCACCAGTGCGGCGATCTCCTGGGCACTGCTGACGGTACCGGTCGGATTTCCAGGTTCATTGAGGATCAGGCCTGCGGTCCTCGGTGTCAGATGTGGCTCCAGTAGTTCCGGGGTCAGACGATGCCCCGTCTGAGATTGAGTCGCGACCGCCACCGGAACTCCATCGGCCAATCGGATCAACTCTGGATAAGAAACCCAGTGGGGCGCTCCCAGCAACACCTCGTCTGCGGGATCGACCAGTGACAGCAAGCATTGAGAAAGGGAATGCTTCGCTCCAGATGAAATCACCACCTGGGCTGGGTCGACCTCGACCTGACGAGTCCTCGCGATGTGGCGACAAATCGCCTCTCGAGCTTCGATGTGACCGGAGGCTGCAGTGTATCGGGTCCATCCATCATCGATGGCCTCCTTCGCCCGCTCACGGATGAATTCAGGAGTAGGAAAGTCAGGTTCACCAACGCTCAGGTTTAGAATTTCTCGGCCATCTCGGACCAGATCCTGCAAACGGGAATTCAAGCTCAAGGTCGCGGATGGTTGGATGGTGCGTACACGCTGGCTGATCATGACGAGTCCCGATTCTATTCTGCAGTCACCAAAGAGAAGCAGATCCTATCTGGAACCTGGACACCATGCGAGAAGACGGCCAAGACTGCGACGAGATCCACTCCTGTACCGCTGAGCAGCCATGTAGCGACAATACGCATCGGTGGCTATGATGGAGACTTATCGGTCTTGATCCCGCAGTTCAAGTCCAGCCCAATGAGGCCGACAGCGGCTGCGCTAACCAGTATGCCTGCCACATGAAATTTGAGGTCCACCATGCCCTGGAATCCCCTCCCACTCACCACATTGGTGATTCTGATCCTGATCGGTTCATTGTGGGTCAGTCCCGAAACTGCTCGTGGCCAGATGCTGTTCAATCGTGGCGACTGCAATACCGATGGAGTCAGTAACATCGCCGATGTGGTCCATGCCCTGGGAGTCCTCTTTTCCGGAGCCGGTCCTGCCAACTGTGCCGACGCCTGCGATGTCAACGACGATGGTGGAAACGACATCAGTGACCCCATCTACATGCTGGGAAACCTATTTTCTGGCGGTCCCAATCCGCCACTACCGGATGATTGTGGACCCGACCCCACCGCCGACAGCCTCGACTGCCTGATCGGCCCTGCCAGCTGCCCGCCGCCTGTGGAAGATTGTGGTAACGGAGTTGATGACGATGGCGACAATGATGTCGACTGCGCAGATTCAGATTGCCAGGGAGATCCTGCCTGCGCCCCTCCACTCTCCTTCTCGCTAGACATGTATCCGATCATCGTCGATCAATGCACCTTCTGTCACGGCCCACCCTCCAATTTCGCCAATCTCGACCTTTCGCTGGAGGCGGGGAATGATCCCTACGCCAGTCTCATCAACATCCCCTCGACCGAATGCAGTTCTTACGACCTGGTGGAACCTGCCGAATCCCAGAACAGTTGGCTATACCGGAAGATCAGCGGGACCCATATTGACGCGGCCACGGCTGCCGGATGTGCAGTGGTCAACGCGGGTACGCAGATGCCTCTGGGCCCCTTCTGCTGCCTCGATCAGGCGACCATCGATCTGTTCCAGGAATGGATCGACGGAGGCGCCAACCCCTAGATGGAGACGAACCCGGCACCCACGGGAGTCTCCAATTCTTCGCTGAACTTGACATCTGCCGCTGGAGCCCTACACTCCCTTTTTCCGTTTCGACGCCGAGGTGGCGGAACTGGCAGACGCGCCAGGTTAAGGACCTGGTGGGCATTAGCCCATGGGGGTTCGAGTCCCCCCCTCGGCATTCTCTTTCTTTCTCGATAGATCGCACCTGTTTGCGACGGGTCCTCTCCGTTCCTTACGGGTCTAGCCTGTTCTCATCCAGGCCATCTACATCCGGCCATCTACATCTGGCCATCCTCCTTCTGTTCCTGTCGAAATTCTATTCGCTCGAAATCGATTCTTCCCCGATATCAATTCGCCGGTAGCGGCTGGGCCTCGTCGAGCAAATGAGGAGCAGACCACCTCGATCGCAGATTGAGCGCACTACTCCGTCGTCGTTCCAGACATCTGCCTGATGGTTGAAACTGCGGGTGCCCTCGGAAAAATAAAATGC
>Ga0209044_1001961_pt1 | contig 11807 bp, 8 predicted proteins | sample SaaInlV_130m_DNA_FD_184655 | JGI IMG/M metagenome (GOLD analysis project Ga0209044, IMG submission 184655) | Marine microbial communities from expanding oxygen minimum zones in the Saanich Inlet - SI037_S4LV_130m_DNA (SPAdes) (version 2) | ecosystem: Environmental > Aquatic > Marine > Intertidal... | reverse complement strand
GAAGCGATCGAAGTGAGCCACAGAGAGAGCGGATAAACTTCTGTCCGATGAGTCGGGTGGGCAAGAGGCTTCTGTTGGTTACCATTCGAAGGTCTCGCAGGTAATCGTTGTGGAGGACCCGGTGGAATCACCATTCATCAGCAATGAAGAGTCGCATCCGCGGCGGATCGGCTGGCTCGATGGAGTGCCACGAGACCAGCAGGCTCTGCTGCAGTTTCCCGGCGTCGAGATCCTCCAGTCGGAATCGCAGAGGATGGTGTTGAGGATTCCACCTTCCCCTGCACGACCGACTCTCATCGCAAAGATTCACCAGGAGCGAGATCTGGCGGCGCGCTGTCGTCGCTTTTTCGGTTGGGGGCGGGCGCGGCTCGAGTGGCACAACCTGACGCTGGCGGAAGCGGGCGGAGCTGCGGTACCGAGACCGGTGGCGCTGGCGTGTCATCGGGACCACGACATCGTCTTCTTCGATTACCTTCTCGATACCGAACACTTCCCACAGTTCCTCGAACGGTTTGATGGAGTCGAGCGGGTGGCGATGTTGCGTGTGCTGGGAAACTGGCTCGCCGGCATCGTTCGTGCCGGGGTGGATGCTCACGACATTCATACCGGCAACATCCTGGTTCGCGGATACGACGCAGAGACCGCATCGCTGTGGTTGATCGATCTCCATGATGCGAAGGTTGGCTTCGGAGTGGCCCCTCATCGTAGGGTGGCGATGGTGCGACAGGTTGTGCGGGCACTGGGTGCGGCTCGTGCAGGGCAGGATGTTCTTCACTTCCTCCAGGGGTGGGCCCATGGTGCCCGAGCGAAGGGGGTCGATGGATCCTGGGCGGTCGGGCCCGATCGTGAAACCACCGGAGTCGACTGGGCCGACGTGGTGGAGGATCGTCATGACGAGACGCTGCATGCTGCAGAGCGAGCGGAGATACGTCGCCGTCGCCGCCACATCTCGCGTGCACTTCGCGGTGGAAAAGGTACTCATCACCAGCCGGTCGAAGTCGATGGAGTGGTGCAGGTCCGCCGCCGGTCACCCGCCGTCTCGAGCCATCCGGGGTACTCTGTGGGAGAGCCTCGTGCGGCATGGTTTGGCGATCGGGTGTTGCAGACGGTCTGGCACGACAAACCTCGCTCGGCGCTCTTTATCGAGGAAGCCTCGGGAGTCTCCGAGCGGGTGGTCGAGCCGGTGGTCGCAGGAACAACCCTGGCCACTCTTCTCAGGGATCCAGCCACCGTCGCAAATCGGGTCCAGCTGGCGATCATCATCGACACGGTGATCGAAACGATGGCTCGATACCATCACGAAGGAATCCAGCTGGAAGGCGCGACCCCCGAGCAGTGGTTCATCGAGAAGAGCAGAGGTGGGTACCAGGCGCAGCCCGATCTCGCCTGCATCCGTTATCGGGGAACTCTCACCGCGGGCACCCGACTGGCAGACCTGTTGCAACTGGGAGCCATCTTCGACGGAACGGTCACACCGACCGACCGGTTGCGGGTGTTGCGGTCGCACCCGGAGTTCGCTTCACTCTCTCATCATCGATCCGCACTGCGTTCGCTGGCGACTCATCTGGGAGACCTGTTCGCCACCTCGACTCCCAGCGAACCACCGATCCGCGTGCAACCGGTGGCAGATTTGCAGCAGGCTTGTAGCCGCTTGCATCTGCTCAACCAGGAGCATGTTCCCGAACTGGGTGGACTCGATGAGGAGTCGTTCGAGGCGTTATTGCGTAACGCTTCGATGGTGAGGATGGTCGCGGGAGAGAGCGCCGATTCTGCCGTCGCATTGATGGTGGTGATGCTTCCCGACGACCGCTACGACAGCCCCAACTTCCGCTGGTTTTGCCGCCACTTCGACAACTTCGCCTATGTCGATCGAATCGCCACCGCAGCGTCGGCGCGACGCCGTGGCATCGGATCGGCGTTGTACGCAGTGCTCGAGGCGTGGGCGAGGAACCGCGGACTCACCTCCATCGTCTGCGAGGTCAACCTGCAGCCACGCAACCAGAGCAGCATCGACTTTCATCACGCTTGCGGCTTCCGCGAAGTTGGCCAGTACATCGGCCGCGGTAAACCGGTGATGATGATGCGCAAAATGCTGCAGTCCTGACCGGAGGTTCGCTTACCCCGGGTTGGCGTAGCCGATGGTTCCCTGGCTCACCCGGGCGCCGGCGTTGCCGGTGGGTTGGCCGCCGTCATCGACCTTGGCGTGGATGATGACACCCCTGCCGATGATGGGATTGTGGGCGCCGTCGAGGGTCACATTATCGATGGTGATGGAGTAGCTGGCATTGCCGTCGGCATCGGCAGTCAGGTTGCCGAGATCACCGGCGTGACGCATCTCGGTGCTGGGCAGCGCATGATCATGTCCTTGCGGGTTGTAGTGACCCCCGGTGCCCTTGCCGTTGTCGAGTCGCAGATCGCCGAACTGGTGGATGTGGATGGCGTGATCACCGGGGGTGAGCCCACGGATGGTCGCCTCGACATCGATACCATCTGCACCCTGGGTGAAGGTGACCGTTCCGGCAGTTTTGTTGCCGGCGGTCGGGGTCATCACTGCGACCGCCACCTGGCCTACCTGTGCGGCGGCCATCTCCATATCGGCGGCCGCTTGTTTGAGAGTTTGTTCCGCCTCCAGTTGTGCTTGTTGGCGGATTGCGGTGTTTGACTGTGACTCGCAGCCGACGGTGAAACCGATCAGCAGCGCCAACATGAAACTGTATTGCCAGCGGATGATCATCACGATTCTCCCTTTCGAGGTATTTGTCGATACAGCATCGTTGGGAGACCTCATCACATCCAGCAACTTGTCGAACTTCTCCTCGATTCCCGCTACCATGCCCGGTATGCGTCTTTCATCTCTTCTGTTGCTGGTATCGATCGCGTGGGGCGGATGGCTCGCTTCGAAGCCCCCGGAGGAGCCTGCGGGGCGATCCCATCGCAGTGACGAGCCACCGATCGAGCAGTTTTCCCTGCAACGTGCGGTGTCTTTTGCCGATGCATCGGCTCTGCAGTGGGAACAGCAGCGAGATTGTGTCACCTGTCACACCAACGGCCTGTATCTGGTGGCCGCAGCGAGGGTCGCGCCCACCAGTAGCGAGAATCGTCGCGCTCGTGAGTTTGCCCTGGGCTACCTGAACCGCTACGTGGTCGAAAAGAAGCAGCCATCGGGGCAGCGAGGAGCGGTCGAGGGGCTGGTGGCGACCACCTGCTTCCTCGCCATCAGCGACATGGGCAGTGTCGGGAAACTCTCTCCCGATACCCGCAAGGCACTCGATCACATGTGGAGTCTCCAGGACGAGGATGGCGCTTGGAGTGCCTGGCTCAAGTGCGGTTGGCCGCCCTTTGAAGCCGATGACCACTTCGGTGTGACGCTGGCGGCTGTGACGGCGGGAGTGTTGCCGCAGTCGTATCGAGGTACCGCTGCGGCCGCCGCGGGGATCGAGCGTTTACGAGGGTGGCTGCGGGACCACCCGCCACAGAATCTTCACCACAAGGGGATGATGCTGTGGGCGGCGTCGGGGCTCGATGGAGTGCTCGATGGACTGGTCGATGATGAGACGAGGAAGAAGTGGAGTCGTGAACTTCTCGCCGGCCAACGGCCCGACGGAGGCTGGCGCTTGGTCGATGTGGGGGCGGGGAAATGGAAACGGCCTGAAGATGTCGCCGACAAGTTGCCCAGTGATGCCTACGCCACGGCATTTTCCATCTTTGTACTTCGCCAGGCAGAAATACCTGTCGACCATCCACAACTGCAACGAGGTCTCGAGTGGCTGCGCCAGAGCCAGCGCGAGAGTGGACGGTGGTTTGTCCGATCACCCAAGCGTGACGGCAAGCATTACATCAGCCACGCTGCGACGATGTTCGCCATCCTGGCGTTCCACAGCTGCGGCGAGGAATCCTGATCATCTCTCCTGATCATCTCCTGGTGGATGCGGTATCGGTGGCGGCTTCGGCGACCGCTTTCTCCAGTGCTTCCAGTTCGGCGGTACCCTGCAACGCCTTGTTTTCACGGGCGTACTCGATGATCGATTTGTGCTTGTAGTAAATCTCGCTCGGATCCATGCGACGCCACCTGGTTTGGGTGTCCGCAAATGTGGGGTCTGCCCCTGCTTCGAGTAGCTTGGGGATGATGTCCAGGTTGTGCTTGCAGCACTTCCTTGCGGCGGAGAGCAGTGGACGCGAGTTTTCATCGCCTTGATTCACATCGGCACCTGCATCGAGCAGCAGCTGGACGATCTCGGTTGAGTGCCTGCACCGATGAGCCCCTGAGACTTTGAGGCAAGAGGTGATCATGGAGATGCCTTGCGGATCTGGATCGGCTCCCAGTTCCAGCAGAAATGAGATCACTTCAGGGGATTTCTTGCTCGAGATGGCAGTTCCCAGTGCATCTGCTCGCGCGACTCCATCGAAGCTGGCTCCATGTGATAACAACCAGCGGATCTTGTCTTGCCATTCTGGATCGATAGATTCCTTCTTCTCTGGCGGCTTCGGCGGCTCCAGGCCCTTGCTGAGGTAAGCGATCTCGATTTGCGTCCTGGCGAGATTGAAGGACTGATCTTCAGCCTTGCTGGCATTTTCATTCTCGTACGCCGGTGAATCAGGGGAACCCTTTTCGATCAGTTGAGTCAGGGGCGAATGCCTACGCATCTCTGTACCCGATTTTCCGTCCACATCCGCGCCCAGTTCGATCAGAAGATCTCCGGTGATCTTCCAGTTAGACCCGGGCTCAGCGTGAAGATTCAAATCCAGCGGAGTCTGACCAAATAGCCACACGGAATCGAGGTCGGCCCCGGCCTCGGCTGCTGCACGGATGATCGCAGTCTTTTTCTCGTATGCCGCCGGGGTGGACCCATCATTCAACATTTTAAACTGGATGAGGGTCGTGCCGAAGGCGGAGCGCTCCTCGTGATCGATGGGCATGCCACTGGCAAGAGCCATTTCCAGCCGATCGACCGACATGCTGGCCAGCATCCATCGAGCGCTTTTTTCTTTTTTGTCAAGCGAGGACCAGGGGACGCGGGCTTCGATGAAGTTGTAGATGAAGGGGGCAATCACCAGCAGGAGAGGTACGATCCATCTTGTCGGGCGGAACTTCTTCCTCTCCGGCAGCAACGGTTCATCTCCGTATTCAGGCTGGTGTTCATCAATATCCACCCACTGATTGGTATTCATCGCTGGCTCCCTCCTTCTGGAATTTCAGTACCTATATTGTTGAAATCCGATTTCCAGGGGAGATCGGACAGCAAGAATATTCAGGTGAACTGGCGTCCCAATGGAAACCAACAGTGGATCTTTGCCGATTCAGACGGTAGAGACCGCAAGCATTACATCAGCCACGCTGCGACGATGTTCGCCATCCTGGCGTTCCACAGCTGTGGCGAACCGCTCTGATCATCTTCTTACGGAACTGGTGACCTGATTGAGCGAGGCGTCTTGAGCCCAGCGTAACTCGGCCGCGATTCCATCGATGAGTCGCTGGCGCTGCTGAGAGCTCTTGATCCCTTGGGTCAACAGTGGCCAGGTGTAAGTCTCGAGGGCGATGTGTGGCGGATCCTGTTTCCGTGAGAGTGCTTCGGTCAACAAGGCTTGCGCATCGTCACGAGTGGTGTGCAACTTTCCATGCTTTGCCTTGGATAGGGGCACATGGAAATGGGTCCTGACCTCGGAGATGGTAGACAGATCCTGTTGCTCGATTTCCCCAAGATCGGAGAGGCGTACGGTGCTTCCATCTTTCATCTTGAGGGCACTTTGATGCAAATAACGAGGTTCGCTGTGTTCGAGTAATTCCCGGTAGGCTGCCGGAGAACGACTTGGATTCGGTAATGCGATGGCACTTGTGATGTGGGTTTTACCGACGAGGATCCCGGCGCGGTCGAGGCGGCGCCAGTCTTCCAGTGGAGAGCGATACAGAACCGCCGAGTGACAGGCATCGAGATTGACGGTCCAGTGGCGACGCAATAACCCTTCCGCACGAGAGCGATGGCATTGCAGGGTCCTGGTCAGCCCGGGGAGCGCTGGTTTCAGGTATTCCTTCCAGAAGGAGATCACATCTTCAGCACACTCGAAGGTGGTATCGGGTTCCGGCTCTGCATTGAGAGCGATGTGGATGCCGGTCCGCTGTTCGATCTGGGCCAGATGGGCGACTATTTTCAGGTAGCCGGCCGCCATCTTCTCGAGGATTGCTGGAGTGTTACCCGCAGGGCGGTAACCACCTCCCAGGGTCGAGATGGTCAGGTGGCGGGCATCCGGTTCGATTCGAGCCATCACATCTGCGATGAGGCAGGTGGTTTTGGCGCGGGCGACATGGGCCCAGGAAGGCAAGTAAACCTGGTCCTTGACGATCTCGGAATGAAAGTTCTTCAACGGGAAGGCATTGGCGCTGTAGACGTGGAGATTGAGATCTCGCAACTGGTCACCGAGTGACTCCGCGACTCCCTTTCGAGACAACTGCCCCGCCAGGCTCTGGCCGATGTGAGGCGAGATGGCGAAGGGTTCGCCGGGGCACACCTGGTCCCGGACAGGAATTACGTAGTCGTCGATGGCAGACATGAAATCCCGGAGTGACGACGCCGGGTGCGCATTCATCTCGTAACCGAGCGGGCGGCTATTTTGTCCTTGGGTGATGTACATGGAAGTTAGGGTGCTCCTGTCTTCGACATGACGCTTCCGGAAACGCCCTCGATGGAACTGTCGGTGAGGGAAATTCCATAAAGGGTCAGATTACCCTCGACGCTTTGGACGAGAATCCCGTCGCGGCCATCGATGGCGGTGACATTGCCAGTGATGTAGCGGATCTCCAGCGCGCCGTTTCGGCCCCATACCTCGATGTCGCCCGAGATCTGTCCAAGTGAGCAATCGCCTGCTCCATCACGAATCTTGATGGGACCCTCGAAGCTGGTCACGGAACAGGGACCATGTCCGGATGAGATGATGAGGGATCCGCCTCCTCCGGCCACATCGATCGATCCCTTCAAACTGGTGATCGATAGATCACCGGAGAAGTCCGCGACCGAGATGTCCCCGCTGCTGTCCTGAATCTTGAGGGCAAAACCGGAGTCATCGGCTGCTGGTATCATGATGTTGAGATGGACCCGGCATTCTTCCCCAGCCTCGAGCGGCGGTTCGATGACGCGAATCCTCTTGAGACCTGCAGTGGAGCCATCGATGGCGAGGCGTACACCGTCACTCAGTTTTTGCTGGCGCCGGGGATCGGAGGCGTGACAGACCACCTCTGCGGTGGCGACGATCTGGTTGGCGGACCGATCTCTGAGGATCGTCAGTGAACCAGGGCCGCACATCAGGGTCAGTCTTTCGAGTCCGTTGGTGGCCACCGTTTCGGTGATGGTGGGGTGAATCGAGGGTGTGGTGGGAATCCGTTCGACGGTGGATCTGGCTGTCTCGACCGACTCGATCGGGTCCGCAACCGGCTCTTCGATCACTACTTCGGCCACTTCGATGGCAGCCGCTTCTTCGATCACCACCTCGGCCAGTTCGATGGCCGCCGCTTCAATCTCTGTAAAATCGACTTCCGCAGTCTCGATCTCCTCGATCGGGTCGGGAGCCGGGGCAGTATCTTCTCTCGCATCGGCGGCCCGAGCGAGCGCCTGGTCGACTGCTTCGAGCTGCTCTGCGGTGGGGATTCTCACCACCACTTCCTCGGTGGGTACCGCTGCGACCGAATCGGTCGGGTAGAGTTGCAATAGTTTGGTTCCCGAGGATCCATCGGACGCAGGTCTGACTCCGGCTTCCTCTTCATCGGCAAATACAGGGGCGACTCCCGCGGCCAGTTCAATCGGTGTGGAATCTACCACGGCTGAAGCCTCTTGCTGGGGCCGTGGCTGGTGTTGGGGAGTGGATCCGCAACTGGTCAGGAGCAACAGAGGCAGCACCAGCATGAATCCGGGAATTCCGGATTCAGGGCGGGCTGGCGGGATGTGGATCATTCTCTCTCCTCAATCTTGTGGGACAGTCCGGTAGTGTAACACGGAGCCCGGGGCGAGGGGAGGGAAGCGGAGCATCCTGCGAACTCGAGTCTCCCTGGAACGGCCAGGGAGTTCACTTCGCTGTGGGTCTTGCCAGAGAGCGCTGATTGGGTGACGATTACATGACCTCAGGAGGGAGGGCAATGGCCGATCTGGAGCATGATCTCACCACTCTCAGAGAAGATTTCACCCGCGTCCGTGATGAGGTCGGCAAGATCCTCGTTGGCCAGGACGAGGTGGTGGAAACGGTTCTGATTGCACTCTTTTGCGGTGGCCACGTGCTGCTGGAAGGGGTCCCGGGGCTAGGCAAGACACTGCTGGTCAGGACCCTGTCCGGTTGCCTCGATTTGAATTACTCCCGCATCCAGTTCACCCCCGATCTGATGCCGGCGGATATCACCGGAACTCGTATCGTGACCGAGGATGAAAAGGGCCGGAAAGGTTTCCAGTTCGAACCGGGGCCGATTTTTGCCCAGGTGGTGCTGGCGGACGAGGTTAATCGGGCCACGCCGAAGACTCAGTCTGCATTGCTCGAAGCGATGCAGGAGGGGGAAGTGACAGTCGGCAGGGAGACTCATCGGCTCGAACAACCGTTCATGGTACTGGCCACCCAGAACCCCCTGGAGATGGACGGGACCTACCCGCTTCCAGAAGCGCAATTGGACCGCTTCCTCTTCAAGGTGCATGTGCCCTTCCCCGATCGAGATGAGTTGAATGAAGTGCTGACAAGGACCACCGGAGCTCATTTCGGTGAGGTCGCTGCGGTCCTCGATGGACCGACCATCGAGAAGCACCGCCAGCGGATTCGCATGGTGGAAGCCGCTTCTCACGTGCAGGATTACGCCGTGCGAATGTTGCTGGCGACCCATCCCGATGGGGATGGAGCTCCCGAGATGGTGACCCGCTGGGTTCGCTACGGTGCCAGCCCAAGAGGAGTGCAAGCGATGCTCCTGGGCGCCAAGATGAGAGCGGCACTGGCTGGTCGTGTTCATGTGGCTTTTGAAGATATTCGTGATACCGCCCCGGCGGCATTGCGCCACCGAGTACTGCTCGGATTCGAGGGGGAGGCGGAAGGAATCAACACCGACCAGGTCGTCGCTTCTGTCATGGCTGTGGTGCCAGAGGTGGTCGGAGATGCAGCGGCCGCAGTATGAGCGAGGTAGGGGAGGTAGAAGAACCACTCCTCGATGAGGATTTTCTTGCGCGTTGCGGCAAATTAGCGCTCCTCTCACGCAAGATGGTGCAGGGAAAGTTGCGTGGAGAAAAGCGTTCCCGGAGAAGGGGAATGTCGACCGAGTTTGCCGATCATCGCAACTATGTTGCCGGCGACGATCTGCGACATCTGGACTGGAATATCTATGGCCGTCTGGAGAAGTTATTCATCAAACTGTTCGAGGAAGAAGAAGAGCGAAGTGTCGTTCTCTTACTCGATGCATCCGCATCGATGGCTTGTGGAGAGCCGGACAAGTGGCGTCATGCTCGCCAGATAGCGGCGGCGCTGGGGGCGATTGCCCTGGCCTCTGGTGATCGGGTCCAACTGAGGGTGTTTGATCGAGAGTTGAGACCCGTGATGGGGTCGATTCGCGGTATCCGGAGCATCTTGAAACTGATCCGTATCCTGGAAGAGTTAAAGGTGGGAAATGAAACGGCGCTGCTCCCATCGATCAGGGCTCATGCGGCATCGGCCCCTCCCCGAGCGATCCAGATCCTCATCTCGGATCTGATGGATCCTGCGGGAATCGAGGATCCGCTCCGTCAACTCTCGGGATCCCGCGGTGAGAGCTGGTTGATTCACCTGCTTTCCAGAAGCGAGGAACACCCGGAAGAACTGGGGGACTTACGCCTACGCGATGTCGAGGACCAGTCGTTCGTCGATGTCAGTTTTACTCCGACCATCATCGAGGCGTATCGTTCAATTCTGGCCGAATATCGTGAAGATGTCAGGAAGATGTGTGGACGATTTCAGATCCAGTCGGTCGAGGTTTCCACCGAGGTGCCCTTCGATCGGGTGGTGCTGGAGATGCTGCGACAGAGGGGGATGCTCGCATGAGTTGGGGAGCCCCTCAGATGTTCTGGTTCTTGCTTCTGATTCCAGCAGTGCTTCTGCTGTGGTTTTTGAAGATTCGTCGCACCGAGAAGATCGTGGCCAGCACGATACTGTGGCGGCGAGCACTCCAAGATGAGCGGGTCCGATCTCCATTTCAGCGATTGCTCAAGAACCTGGTCTTGCTGTTGCAATTGATTGCGGTGCTGCTGGCGGTTCTGGCACTGGCGGCGCCGGAATCCGGTTCGCAGAGATTTACTTCTCGACTCAACCTGATCCTGGTGGACACCTCTGCGAGTATGAACAGTGTAGAGGCGGATGGCAGAACTCGGTTTGAACTGGCCCGGGAAGGTGTCGAAGAGATCATCGATGAGATCACTGGCGAGAGAGGGATGGTGGTTCGATTCAGTTCAAGGGTAGAACCGATGACCTCTGTGACATCTGATCTTTCGCTGCTTCGAAAAGCAGTGCAGGGACTGTCCGCCGGCTCTGGAGTATCCAACATCAACGATGCGCTGGAACTGGCCCTTTCGATCGCCAAGCAAGATGCGGTGGTGCCGATGCTGGCCAACGATTCGGTTTCCGAGGATGGCGAAGAGGTGTTACCTCCCCAGATCGATGCCAGGATTTACGTCGTTTCCGATGGAGCCCTTCCTCCCTGGAGTGGCGATTCATTTCCAATTCCGGTGTTATTGCATTCGATCGGAGATGCATCGGCCAACAGTGGAATCGTCGCATTGGCGGCGAGGCGAGAGTTTTCTGAAGAAGGAGATCTGAGGGTCGTGGTGGAGATACGCAACACCGGCGATGAGATGATCTCCGGATTTTTGGATCTTCGTCTCGATGGTGAGCCGATAGCGGAATCGGTGCAAAAGGACCTCGAGGGGGGAGAGCGCTGGACTCGCTCCTTTGCACTTCAGGGCGGCGGACAGCATCAGATCGAGGTGCACTGGAACCCGGATGAAACGGACGCACTGCCGGACGACAATAGCGCCTGGCTGATCGCCTCCCAGCCCCGATCGATCCGTGTGGCGAGAGTGGGGAAGAAGAACTTCCTGCTCGATGATGCATTGTCAGTATTACCTTCGGTGGTGGTCGAGTCGATCACTCTGGCAGAGATCGATCCGGAAACAGCGGCAGATGAATTCGATGTGATGGTCTGGGATCGGGAGATTCCTGACCAACTTCCACCCGGTGTTGGACACCTGGTGATCGGAGCGCGTCCATTGCAATTCTGGCCAGATGAAATCGAGATGGTTTCACAGCCGGTTCTAGTGGCATGGCAAAAAGATGATCCTGTTTTACGATTTAGCCAGCTCAACGCCATCGATGGAACAGTTGTGGAGACTTTTCCATTTCCGCTTCGGCCAGGAGTGAGTGCCATGGCCGAATGCCGTGAAGGAGCCCTGCTGGCGCGTTTCAACCTGGGAGATGTTCGAGGCATCGCAGTGGCCTTTGATGTGCTGGCTTCTCCCTGGCCACTGACACCCTCTTTTCCCTTCTTCGTAGAGGCTGCGTTGCGAGATCTGGCACGGGTGAGTAGCGGTATCGAGAGTGGAATTCGATCGGGCGATCTGATCGAGGTGTTCGCCGGCGCAGGGGTTTCAAGGGCGGTGTTGACCGATCCATCCGGGGTGCAGGAGGTCGAGATTCCTGTGCTGCCGGAGGGAGTGCTGCGGACTTCAGCAGGGGATGAACTGGGAATCCATACGATGAGCTGGCGGAAGGGGAAGGACCCTGACTCCGAGTGGATTCAGCAATTGATTCCGGTCAACCTGCTCTCC
>Ga0209044_1001955_pt1 | contig 11831 bp, 9 predicted proteins | sample SaaInlV_130m_DNA_FD_184655 | JGI IMG/M metagenome (GOLD analysis project Ga0209044, IMG submission 184655) | Marine microbial communities from expanding oxygen minimum zones in the Saanich Inlet - SI037_S4LV_130m_DNA (SPAdes) (version 2) | ecosystem: Environmental > Aquatic > Marine > Intertidal... | reverse complement strand
CACTGTTGTCAGTCGGAGCATTGATCATTCCGACTTTTGCAGCTGCTGAGATCAAGATGGGAATCATTTTGGGCTTTACTGGTCCAATCGAATCATTGACCCCGGACATGGGCAATTCTGCAGAGTTAGCTTTTAATGAAGCTTCTGATTCAGGTCAGTTACTCGGTGGACAAAAGATCAGTGTAGTCCGTGCTGATTCAACCTGCATCGACGCTGCAGCCGCTACTGCAGCCGCAGAAAGACTGATCACTTCAGACAAAGTGGTAGGTATCATGGGAGCAGACTGTTCCGGTGTAACAACGGCAATTGCCAATAATGTTGCTATTCCAAATGGAGTATCAATGATTTCACCTTCAGCTACTTCACCAGCATTAAGCACAATTGCGGATAACGGTTATTTCTTCCGTACTGCACCTTCTGACGCACGTCAGGGACAAGTGCTGGCACAAGTCACAATGGAACGTGGAATCAACGAAGTTGCTGTTACTTTCACTAACAATGATTACGGCAAAGGCTTGTCTGATTCATTCATCAATGCATATCAAGGCCTCGGTGGTAAAGTGAGTGCTATCGTTCCTCATGATGATGGAAAAGCTGATTATTCTGCAGAAGTCGGTGCACTGGACGCTTCCGGAGCTGATGTGCTTGCTGTCTTTGGTTATGTAGATCAAGGTGGACGTCACATTATTCAGGGTTCCATTGATTCCGGAGCTTTCGACAAGTTCATTCTGGCAGATGGAATGTTTGGTGATTCTTTGTTGGCAAACATTTCCGGTGACCTTTCCGGAACATTCGGAACTGTTCCCGGTACTGACTCAAAAGGTGCGGATCGTTTCGCTGCCATGGCTAAAACTGCAGGAATCAAAGTCGGTGGACCTTTCACCGGTGAGTCCTATGACGCAGCAGCACTGCTAGTGCTCGCAATGCAGTCCGGAGGATCTACTGACCGTGCAGCACTTGCTTCAAATGTGATGGCAGTTGCCAACACTCCAGGTGAAAAAATTATGCCTGGTGAATTGGGTAAAGCACTGCGTATCCTCGCAAGTGGAGGAGCAGTCGATTATGTTGGTGCAACCAATGTAGAATTCACAGGTGTAGGCGAAGCTTCAGGTTCTTACAAAGAATTTGAAATTAAAGGTAAGGCTTTTACCACAGTCCGCTTCCGCTAATAAAACTTCATAAAATACCCCCGGTTCGGACTTCATGTTCCGGATTGGGGCTCCTGCATAGTACGCAAATTAAAATCAATCCCCACTGTTCCTTCCAACTCACTGGAAAAACTATTCATTGTACCTCCTGTTTTTTCGAAGGTTTTCCGGATTTGCACAAAAGCCGCAGATGATTCAAGCTTAGTTATCAGCAGTTTGTCAATTTCCCCCGGTGAACTTTTCAGCCTGATTTGAAAGCAATATTGTTTTTCAGTAAGAAGATTTTCTGCAGAATTTTCCGAATCAGTTTCGGCTGGTATAGCAACCCGGAGCAGCAAATCGCTTTCCGGAACAATACAGGCCAAAGTATCAAGAGCAGACAATAAGGATTCCAGCAACAGCAACGGCATACAACGGATAGATTCTACTTCCTGCTCAAAGATGAATACAAAATTACGTTCAGGATGATAGAGCTGAAACAGGTTTTCCACTAAAGACAACACTTTGTCCATGGCGCAATTATCTGTAGACGATAAGCCAGCAAAATATTGTAAGTGGGCAGCAAGAATTTCGGTTTTTTGATTGCGTTTCAGCAAGCTGTTTAATGCTTCTCCGGAAAGTGATTCTGCTGTTTTTTCTGCTGATACCAGCGATTGGTGCAAACATTTGCTCCACGCACTGAGAATCCATTTTTCGCTCATGGCAGCTATTGAAGCGCTTGGGGTATCCGCAGTAGATTCACCACGGTAAAGCGCCATTTCAACAGTCGCCAGCAGTTCCCGACGTTTGAACGGTTTGACAATATATCCTGTTGGTGTGGTTGATTTTGCTCGTTCAATGATTGACTCATTGGTGAAAGATGTCAGGTAAACCACCGGAAGTTGGTGATTCGAGCGTAATTGCCCGGCAGTTTCAATCCCGTCCATACTTCCTGCTAATAAAATATCAACCAGCGCCAAATCCACTGACTCTTTCACCAGTGACGCAAGTGCCTCTTCTCCGGAAGCACAAACCAATGGTACTTCATATCCTGCTTCCTGAAGACAGTATAGAATATCATCCGCAACGATCGCTTCGTCTTCAATAATTAATATTCGCCCCTTATTCATTTTCCTCCCGAAAGATCAGTTCAAAACAAGTTCCGTTATCATTTTTTAATTTATATTCTCCCTTTAACTGTTCCGAAAGAATATGTATTAAACGTATTCCGGTACTGTGGCTGTGCTTCCAATTTGTTTCGGCCGGCAGTCCAGGACCATCATCACAAACAGAAAGATAAACACGCTGATTCTCCAGCATTTTCAGTCGAATCTCAATTCCGCCTTTTCTCTCTTCTGCAAAAGCGTATTTTAACGAATTTGTGATCAGTTCATTGATTATTAAACCACAAGGAATAGTACAATTCACATCCAGAGTCATCGGTTCCAAATCCAACTTCAGTGAAACCTGATCTGCAGAAACACCAAATGATGAAAGTAACTCTTGACTCAAATGTCTTATAAAATCAGGCAAATCAATGTGAGATAGAGATGTTGACTGGTAGAGTTTTTCATGCACCAGCGACATTGTGTGAATACGCTGCTGCAACTCACTCATCAGTGATTCAAGATGTTCATCTTTTATGTTGCGGAATTGGAGACGTAACATGCTCGAGATAATCTGCATATTGTTTTTAACTCGGTGATGTACTTCCTGCAGCAGCACCTCTTTTTCCTGTAAAGAAGCAGTCAACCGCTTTTCCGCCTGGCTACGTTCATTAATTTCTTCAAGCAGTTTTTGGTTAGCCGTGCGCAACTCATCAGTACGTTCAACTACTTGTTCTTCAAGCTTATTTTTGTAATCCAGTAATTCTTTCTCTGCAGCAGTACGACGTGTAAGTTCAGACCTCAGCTGTTGATAATAATCCTGCAGACTTTTCCGCATACGGTTGAAAGCGACAACCACTTCATTCAGTTCATCGTTGCGTGGTTTTCGCTGTAAAATTAAAGGCGCGTCCAGTTTTTCCGGAGTAACTTCATGTGCATAACGAGCCATTGAGCCGAGGTGACGCGTAATCAGCAACTGGACCAGTACTAAAATAAAGCCTGAAATCAAAAATGTTTTAATAGCCTGAGTCAGTAAAATAATCAGCAGCTTGTCCCATAGACGGGCATACACATCATCCAGTGAAGCCAAAATACGCAGTTCGCCTAAATCAAATTCTTCCGCTTGATGAAGATAGCTTAAGGGAAAGCGGTATTCTAAAACCTGTTCCTCTATCTCTTTACCATACTTGAGCCATACACCTTCTGGAGATTGAATTTCAACGTACTCCATGTCAGGTAACTGCACAACACCTTCCAACAGAACTTCCGCCTGCCTTAAATCTGTCATCCATAAACTATTGACAATTCCGCGCAGATAACTGCTCTGGATTTGGACCATACGCTCCTCTATCAGTCCGACATCACGTCGATAATCTGTGTAGAGCTGATAAGCTGTGCCAAGCAAAGTAATCAGTGAACTTGCTAACAGGATAAAAATAATTAACCTGCTGCTGATGGTTTGCCGATCAAAAATACGGTGATTTCTAGTGCTAAATAATGTATTCATAAGATGTAGCTACAATGAAGATAAATAAACATCGCATTTCTCCAGATAATTCAGTATTGTAAATCCAGTCGCAGGTCAAATTCCTTAGCTTTGATACTGTCAGCAAATTAATGAGGCAAGGCCAACCGCTACAATTATTCCTGAAACAGGTTACAGAGTAATTTCATGAAAGTCGATGCATTCAGCTATCCGCAGGAAGATTTCCTCAAAGAACTGCAGACAGGTCGGGCAAAAGTACAAATCATGGAATCAACTCTTACGGATTTTTTTGAAGAATTAAGTTTTGTTCACAAGCAATCTTTGCAGCTTGAAGATAGCCGTGGAGAAATCATTTCCGGTGCCTTAGCCGATCTCCTGGAAGAACTGCGCTTTACCACCAGACAATTATCCACTTTACAAGGCAATCTCGATGATGCGATCCAGACTGCTTTCACACAAGATGCAGGCCACCGTCTGCGTGAATTATTGGTACAACTAATGACCTGTTCTCTTCAGCATTGGGAAGAGACTACCGGTACCACCAAAATCGAATTAGCCGAACAAAGCGGAATCTGGAAAGTTCACCTCGACAAGGGCTACTTCCGTTTACGTACTTTTGACCGTTATCTCAGTGTTCCGAGTGTGCCGCAAAAACCACGCTGGAAAGATGTCACCAGAACCGCACGCTACGTCCTGGCTTGTGGTGAATCTTCCGTTTCTGAAAACTTAAGATCAACTCTCAAAGAGTTTCAAAAACACCTTCTTCAACTGACTGCATAATTCTTCAATTTTTCTTGAATTACCACCTTACTGCTCTTCTATAAACAAAATCAACAATAATCTTATTTATTTTCAGACTTTATAACTCATTGATTTAATGATATATAGTTATCTGTTTTTACCGATTTTTCCAGAAAAATAGCTTGACTGAAATTATGTTATGTAGTGAATTATAGCCTGAAAACAGATAAAGCTCCGAAAATGAAAGACACAAGAAAAAGCTTAGCTTGAAAACATGAAGTATCGGCAAGCAGTTAATGTGTTGTAAAACTAAGCTAATTAAAAGTGGTGGTTGTATTCCGTTTCTTCATACTATTAATTACTGTCTGGATCTGCACTACAACGGCATTTGCTGTTCAAAAGCTTGCTCAGAACGAAACGTACAGCTTAGCTTTTTTTGCTCCCCGTGGTGAAGGTGATCCATTTTGGGGGAAGTTCATTGGTTTTATGGAAAAAGCCACGCTTGATTTCGGTATGGAATTAAAAGTTCATTATGCCGAAGGAAACTTGGAGAAAATGCGGGAACAAATAGTTTCCGAGGCTAAATCAACTGAACGTGCTGATATCTTGGTTTTTCCGAATTTTAAAAAAGGCGGAGAAACTTTTTTAAAAATTATCGAAGAACAGCAGATTCCGGCATTTGTGGTTAATTCCGGATTCACCGAAGAAGAAGAAGTAGGAGTGCCTAGGGGGAAATACAAGCACTGGATTGGTGAACTACTGCCGGCAGAAGAGGAAGTTGGTGCAATGTTAGCGGAATCCTTGATTAAAGAAGGATTACGGTTGCGATCAACAGAGAAAATTCCTCAGTTGGAGATGGTAGGAATTACTGGAATAGTTTCAGATTACGCTGCAATTCAGAGAACCAAAGGTCTGCAGCAGGTTGTGTTAAATTATCCTGAAATACGTTTACGGCAAATTGTCCCAGCAAATTGGAGTGACAAAAACGCAGCCGCAAGTTTTGCGATGTTATCACGGCGTTATCCGAATGTAACTCTGGTTTGGAGTGCAAGTGACGTGATGGCACAAGGTGTAATCCGCACTGCAATAAAACGGGGATTAACCCCCGGAAAAGATGTTCTGGTGGGTGGAATTGACTGGGCGCAGGCTGGACTACAGGCGGTACGATCCGGAGAGCAGTATGTCAGTATCGGAGGACATTTTTTGGAAGGAGGTTGGGCTGTGGTCTTGATTTATGATTATTTAAGCGGGAGTGATTTCGCAAAAATAAAACTACGTTGGCGATCAAAAATGAGCAGTGTCACAGCTCCTAAATGGGAAACAAACAAAAAGCGGCTGGCGAAAATTCAACCAAATTTTGTAGATTTTAAACGCTATTCACGTTTTTTGAATCCGGGAAATACGAGTTACGATTTTAGACTTGAAACGCTTTTTAATTAAAAGCGAGATAGTTTTCACAAGCTTTCGGCTGTCATGGTCGGAAAATCCGGATGCCGGTGGTCGGTATCCGCTATTCAAATGAAAACTGTTATCTGACGGTTTTTTAAATCTTTGATCCTTGAATAAGGGGGAAATATGTACAAACAAGTATTAAAACTTTCTGCAGGTTTTCTGTTAGCAGCAGGAATGACTGTAAGTCCAGCATTAGCTGGAGGTGAAGCAGAAGTACTCCATTGGTGGACTTCCGGCGGAGAAGCAAAAGCACTTAAAGTGCTGAAGGACGATTTTGCCAAAAAAGGTGGCACTTGGAAAGACATGCCTGTTGCAGGTGGTGGCGGAGATGCCGCAAATGTTACTCTTAAGGCAAGAATAGTTGCAGGAGATCCTCCTACAGCCTCACAAATAAAAGGGCCGACTATTCAGGAATATGATGATGAAGGTGTAGTTGCTCCGTATTATATTGACGAAGTAGCTCAAGCAGAAAATTGGGATGCATTATTAAGTCCTCAGGTAGCAAATCACATGAAGTGTGATGGATTCACCAAGTATTGTGCTGCTCCAGTAAACATTCACCGCATTGATTGGTTCTGGGCGAACAAGAAAGTTCTGGACGCTAATGGACTGAAAATGCCTACTTCCTGGGATGAATTTAATGCCGCTGCAACTAAACTGAAAGCAGCTGGAATCATTCCTTTTGCTCATGGTGGTCAGCCATGGCAGGACGCTACTGTGTTCGAAGCAGTTGCTTTGGGAATTGGTGGAAATGAGTTTTACCGTAAAGCAATAGTCGAATTAGACATGGATGCTTTAGGTGGTTCAACCATGGTCAAGATCTTCGACCAAATGCGCAAACTTCAGGGTTTCACCGACAAAGGTATGCCAGGACGCGACTGGAACGTTGCAACAGGTATGGTTATGAGCGGTAAAGCGGCATTCCAGATTATGGGTGACTGGGCTAAAGGTGAATTTTCCAATGCTGGTTTGAAACCAGGTATTGACTTCTACTGTCTGCCTACCCCTTCAAACCATGGCTATCTATATAATGTTGACAGCTTCATTTTTTACGGAATGAAAGGAAAAAACAAAATAGAAGGTCAGAAATTGCTGGCTAGTTCAATAATGGGCAAGAACTTCCAGAAAATTTTCAATATATATAAGGGTTCTATACCTGCTCGTCTAGATGTCCCAATGGACGAATTCGACATGTGTGCCAAGGGATCTGCTTCAGATCTGAAGTATGCCGCAATGACAGGTGGCTTGCTGCCGAGCTTTGCGCATGGTATGGCGCTGCGTAACGCCCAAAAGGGAGCAATCCAGGACGTTATCACAGAGCATTTCAATTCCGACATGTCTTCAAAAGAAGCCGCAAAAAGACTCGTGCGTGCTGTAAAAGACTCGTTGTAATTTAGTCTCAAGACGGAGTTCCTAATCAAGGGGCTCCGTTTTTACATAAATAATACTACCTACTTTACTCATGTTTTATTGGCTGCAGAAAAATCTTCCGAAAATCGTAATCGCACCTTCATTTGCTGTAATCCTGTGGTTCGTCTACGGATTCATCCTTTGGACAGTCTACGTTTCTATGACTAATTCCAAGATGCTGCCGCGTTATGATTTTGTAGGTTTAAAGCAGCACTTCCGCCTCTGGTCCCAGACACGCTGGTACACTGCTGTTGAAAACCTGCTGATTTTCACAGTTCTCTTCATCGGTATTTGTATTATCATCGGTATAGTACTTTCAATTTTACTAGATCAAAAGATCCGTGCAGAAGGTTTTTTAAGGACAGTTTATCTTTACCCCATGGCGCTTTCTTTCATAGTTACCGGAACCGCATGGAAGTGGATTCTTAACCCAAGCATGGGCCTTGAAAAGCTCTTTATAGATTGGGGTTTCACGGACTTTACTTTTGACTGGCTGGTCAACCGTGAGATGTCAATATACACAATTGTGATTGCCGCGGTCTGGCAGTCATCCGGTTTCGTAATGGCTCTTTTTCTGGCAGGTCTGCGTTCGATTGACGATGAAATCATTAAGGCTGCAAAAATTGATGGAGCTAGTTTATACAGTATCTATATCACCATCATTCTACCCATGATGCGCCCAGTGTTTATGAGTGCTATTGTAATACTACTTCACATTTCCATTAAAAGTTATGATCTGGTGATCGCACTGACTGCGGGTGGTCCCGGTACATCTTCAGATATGCCTGCGGTCTACATGACTCAAATGGCTTTCCACCGCAGTGAAATCGGTCTGGCTTCTGCAAGTGCGGTGATGATGTTCCTGACAGTACTGGCCATCGTTGTACCGTACCTATATTCTGAACTGAGGAGACAAGATGCAGGTCGCTGACCCTAAGCAGTTGGTAGCACTCGAACGTTCTGCTGCCCGTAAACGTACTTTTTACCGCTGGTTACTGTTCCTGATACTAGGACTGTTTGGGATTTATTATCTGGCACCATTGTATGTCATGATTGTAACTTCACTGAAAAGCATGGAGGAAATCCGGCAAGGCAACCTCATGACCCTGCCAGGAGATATTAGGTTCGATGCCTGGAAAACGGCTTGGAGCGGTCGCGGATATGCTGCCGGTGACGTATTTTTACGACCCTTTTTCTGGAACTCAATAAAAATGGTCGTTCCTGCTGTCGCAATTTCAACTTTCTTTGGTGCATTGAACGGTTACGCCCTCACCAAGTGGCGTTTCAAAGGAGATAACCTCTTGTTCCTGTTGTTCCTCTTTGGTTGTTTTATTCCTTATCAGGCAATATTGCTGCCGATGGCCAGAACGCTTGGAATTATGGGTATTTCAAACTCGATAGTCGGATTGGTACTCGTTCACACAGTTTACGGTTTAAGTTTCACGACAATGTTTTTCCGCAATTACTACATCTCGATTCCTGACGAAATGATAAAAGCCGCCAGAATCGACGGTGCGGGATTTTTCAAAATATTCTTCAAGGTTCTGCTGCCTATTTCCTCGCCAATCATAGTAGTTACAGTGATCTGGCAATTCACAGGAATTTGGAACGATTTCCTGTTCGGTTCTTCTTTCTCCTTTGGCGAAGCAGCACCAATCCAGGTTGCACTCAACAATATGGTTCTCACCAGCACCAGTGTCAAAGAATACAACGTTGACATGGCTGCAGCATTCATTGCGGGAATCCCCACTCTGCTTGTCTATGTACTGGCTGGAAAATACTTCATCCGCGGACTCACTGCAGGTTCAGTAAAAGGCTAACAATGACAACATTTAAAGTCAGCAAACTGACCAATATTTAAGGAAAAAATGGCAACTCTAAAAGTCAGTGATCTGACCAAGAATTTCGGTAGCACACAGGTACTGAAGCAAATCAATCTGGATGTAAGTGACGGTGAATTCATCGTGCTGCTTGGTCCCTCAGGCTGTGGTAAATCAACTCTGCTCAACATGATTGCCGGACTCGAAAGTGTAGACGAGGGTGAGATTCTGATTGATGATTTTGTGGTAAACCGTGTTGAACCAAAAGATCGTAATATTGCCATGGTCTTCCAGTCATATGCACTTTATCCTGCGATGACGGTCCGTGATAATGTCATTTTTGGACTGAAACAACGTAAAGTCTCTAAAGAACAGATCGAAAAATCGCTCAAGCATTTCTCAAAAATGCTGCAGATTGACCATCTTTTAGAACGTAAACCTGCACAACTTTCAGGCGGACAACGCCAGCGTGTTGCCATGGGTCGTGCCCTGGTGCGTGAACCTCATATTTTTCTCTTCGATGAACCGTTGTCAAATCTTGATGCTAAGCTTCGTATTGAAATGCGACATGAAATCAATAAACTGCACGAAAAATTGGGTACGACGATGATTTATGTGACCCATGATCAAGTTGAGGCCATGAGCCTTGCTACTCGGATTGCAGTGATGAATGAGGGAATCATCCAGCAAATAGGTACACCACAGGAAATTTATGACAAACCTAATAGCGTTTTTGTTGCGGACTTTATCGGTTCACCGGCAATTAACCTGATTAATGGTACATTTTCGAAAAATGGCGCAGAACCATGTTTCATTCCGGAACAGCAAAAAGACGATGTTAAAATTTCTCTCAGTGATTATTCTTTTGATTCAGAACCAAAAGATGGTCAGCAAATCATTTTTGGTTTTCGTCCGGAACACATCAATCTTCCGGATGTTACGCTAAAGTCTCAATTGCCGGTTCAACTCAAACCTGCGTTGATAGAACTTACAGGATATGAAAAGGAAGTCACCTTTGAATTTTACGGAAACGAAGTCACCGGAAGGCTTCCACGCCATATTGAGACTGAACTTGGTAAGCCTATCTCTCTCAACCTTGATCTGTCGGAAATATCCATCTTTGACCGTGAGAGTACAATGCGCATTTGACACATTCGTCAAGTTGTGTAAAATATAATAAATACGGTCTACCCATCTAAGTTCTGATAATTTTGCTATTTGCAGGATATTTCAGACTAACCCCCAGAACAGTCTTAAAATTTAATTATCATGAGTGCAGTCAGCTATCCACTTTATGCGGATTTGAAAAACAAAACTGTTCTCATCAGTGGTGGAGGCTCCGGAATTGGTGCGTCTTTTGTGGAAGCGTTTGCCGGACAAGGAAGTCGGGTAGCATTTTTTGACATTCAGGAAGAAGTTTCCAGAGAATTAGTACAAAAACTATCGTCAACCGGTGCGGAGCTGCTTTTCGTGAAATGCGATCTGACTGATATCGAAGACTTAAAAAAAGGGGTGGCGGAAGTCGAAACTAAATTGGGTGCGGTGCGTGTGCTGATCAATAACGCTGCCAGCGATGAACGGCACGAACCGGAAGATGTGACTCCGGAATACTGGGAACAACGATTACGCTTGAATTTCAGTCACCATTTTTTTTCTGCACAGGCTGTCAAGCCCGCAATGGCCAAGGCCGGCGGAGGAGCAATCATCAACATGGGTTCATGCAGTTGGCACATGGCGATGGAGTTCATGCCGGGATACACAGCCTCCAAAGCTGCTATCGAAGGCTTGACTCAGAGCCTGGCCCGAGCCTACGGGAAGGAGCGTATCCGTGTTAACTGTATTATTCCAGGGCAAGTTTGGACTTCCAGACAGATGAAGGAAATAATGACACCGGAATATGAAAAGTTCATGGCAGAAAAGCAATGTCTTCCAGATCGCATTCTTCCGGAAGATGTTGCTCAGTTGGCCTTGTTTCTCGCTTCCGACGCAGGACGGATGTGCACGCGCCGGAATTATTTCATGGATGCAGGTATTGGTGCGTGACTATTAGCACTTTGGAAAAAAGATGTGTTTCAGTAGGGGCACGGCGCGCCGTGCCCCTACCAAACCTCTACAAAGTAGCCGTGACCTTACAAAGTAGCCGTGACCTTACAAAGTAGCCGTGACCATACAAGGTAGCCGTGCCCCTACAAGGTAGCCGTGCCCCTACAAAGTAGCCGTGATCCTACAAAGTAGCCGTGCCCCTACAAAATGTTGCTTCTGAGGAAGCTTCAAAGAAACAATACGTTGCTGGGCCACAAAACGGTTAATAAAAATTAAATTCAGAAAATTAGCTACTTTCGTAATTAGTTGTCATTCCCGCGAAAGCGGGAATCCAGAAACTTGTAAGTATCTGAAATGCTTCTCCTCGACCTGATCGGGTGGAATGGATTCCCGCTTTCGCGGGAATGACAAACATGGGTAGCATTATAACTTTCTACAAGACCATCAATTAAAATCAAGAGGAAATATACCGTGACCAAGAAAACAGAACCCCGATTGAGAAGCCGTGAGTGGTTTGACATTCCAGGTGATCCGAGTGAAACAGCTGGATATCTTGAACGCTATACAAATTATGGAATCAGCGCTGCAGAACTACGTTCAGGCAAACCAATTATCGGTATTGCACAAACAGGTAGTGACCTTGTTC
>Ga0209044_1001948_pt1 | contig 11847 bp, 8 predicted proteins | sample SaaInlV_130m_DNA_FD_184655 | JGI IMG/M metagenome (GOLD analysis project Ga0209044, IMG submission 184655) | Marine microbial communities from expanding oxygen minimum zones in the Saanich Inlet - SI037_S4LV_130m_DNA (SPAdes) (version 2) | ecosystem: Environmental > Aquatic > Marine > Intertidal... | reverse complement strand
TACAGAGTGGAAAATAAATGATAAAAATGAAATTAAAGAAAAAGTGATTCAAAGTATCAAAAATAACGGATATGCAATAGTTATGATGCATCCACAAGAATTTGCATTAAATGATCAAGGTAACTATGATATTCCAAATCAAAAAACTCTTTTGGAATTAAGTTTATTGTTAGATGAAATAAAAGAGTTGGATGTAAGATTAGTAAAAATTGGTGAAGTGAAACCGTATGATCCAACAACAAATGTAGTTTCTAAAGAAAAAATAGAAAGTGTCGAAGTAGAAACTGTTGAAGAAGAAATTATTGAAGAAGAGAGTGTCTCTTGTAATTGTGTAGCATTTAGATTTGATAACGTACAAGATTATTGGCTAAATGATGTCCAAATAGAAATAATGCAGACATTTATTGAAAATAAAATTCCACTAACAATTGGTATTATTGCAGATGTGTTTGGATATGACCAAAAGATAGTCGATTTTATTAAAACAGACACACAAAGTCAAGAAAATTATCTAAAAATTGCTACAAAAGGCGTCGGACTAGTACCATATACAGAATATTCTCAAATTGAGCAAAATAACAATCTAAAAGAATCCATAGATATTCTTGAATCTATTTTTAATGAAAAACCTCGTGTATTAATTCCACCACAAAATAAATTTAATTCAGACACATTATCAATTCTTGAAGAAAACCAAATAACACATATCAGTACTAGTTTATTCGCAGGAGATTCTCCACCTTTTGAACTTTTAGGAGAAAACATCTATCGATTCCCACAAACATCCAGTACAGGAAAATACTCTACAGTAACAAATCTTTTTGAAGGAAATCCACATCAACAAACATTCAATGAGTCAATTAGTAGTATAGAGAATTTTGGTTTTGCAGTAATTGGCATTCAAGTGCAAGAATTTTCAATAATTGAAGATGCCACATATGTTAATTCTGTAAATACAAAGCAAATTAATGAATTAAAAAAATTAATCAAATCATTTAATGAAAAGGGAATTAAAATAGTTCCAATTATTGAAATTAATTCAAATATTTCAAAAATTATTCCACCATGGGTAAAAAATAGTGCTGAGTGGTGGGCTGAAGGAGTAATTAACGATGATACATTTGTACAAGGGATAGAATTTCTAGTTCAAGAAAATATTATCAAAGTTACAAATACATCTCAAAGCAATACAGAAGATCAAAGTGTACCAGTGTGGATTAAAAACAATGCTGAATGGTGGGCTGAAGGAGTAATTAACGATGATACATTTGTACAAGGGATAGAATTTCTAGTTCAAGAAAATATTATCAAAGTTACAAAAGACTAAATGTATTAAATAATTCCAGGATTCATTGATTCATGGTCCATCTTTAGGAATTGGTGCAGTAATTGCATCAGTTGTAATAGTAATAGTATTTTTTGGGATTAATGGAATTACAAATGAATCAGAACTTGTTTTAGCCCCAACTCCAACAATGGAGCAATCAGGTCCTCCAAAAGTTACCCTCAACACATTTCTGGGAAATGCATCTCCAATACTAGGAGATAGTAATGCTCCAATTACACTAGTCGAATTTGGAGATTATCAATGCCATTTTTGTAATGTTTTCTTTCATTCAACTGAAGATAAAATAGTACAAAAATATGTGAAATCAGGTAAAGTCAAAATTATCTTCAAAGATTACAACATTATCGGTCCTGATTCAGTTAATGCGTCACATGGCGCACATTGTGCAAATGGGCAAGGAATGTTTTGGGAATACCATGATATTTTGTATTCAAATTGGACTGGAGAAAACAATGGATGGGCATCTTCAGAAAATCTATTAAAATTTGCAGAAGAACTTGATTTGGATATTGACAAATGGTCTGATTGTATGATTAATGGAAATAATTCACAAACAATACTTGCAAGTAATGAAGATGCAAGATCACTTGAATTAACTGGAACTCCAGCATTTTTTGTTATTGGTCCTGATGGTGAGACAACAAGATTGTTTGGAGCACAACCATTTGAGACATTTGAAAATATTTTTGAAAAAGAATTAAAAAAATAGTATTGCGATCAACTTAGGCATAAAAAATTAGAAAAATTACTAAAATATCCTTCATAGCTAGTTAGAATTTACTCAATAACCTTATTAATGAAATATCGGAGGCAAGCTTATGGCAGCTGGTATAGATGACATTGAAATTTACATTCCAAGATTATACATTGATGCAGAAGATTTTGCAAAAGCTAGAGGACTAGACCCAGTTAAATTACAAAAAGGATTAGGTGTGTCTCAAATGGCAATGGTGGATTCTAATCAAGACCCAGCAATTCTTGCAGCAAATGCATGTTTGAAAATTATGCAAAAAAATAAACTTTCACCTGAAGATATTGGTAGATTATACGTTTCAACTGAATCGGCTTTTGATGAATCAAAGGCAATGAACTCATATGTAATTGGAATGCTTGAACAAGTTTATGGTCAAGGTGCATTTGAGCACTGTGGTGGAATTGAAACCAAATTTGCTTGTGTAAGTGGTTCTTATGCACTATATGATAATACAAACTGGATTAGAGCAGGAGAAGCTGAAGGAAAGTATGCACTAGTTGTAGTATCAGACATTGCAAAATATGATATGGGTTCTAGTGGAGAAATGACACAAGGTGCAGGAGCTGTAGTTATGCTTCTAAATGATGAGCCAAGATTATTAGCATTTGATCCTAAAGTTACAGCTACATCAATTAAAGACGAATATGATTTTTACAGACCATTTGGAAAAGAGACTCCTATTGTTCACGGGCAATACTCTAACATGTTATACATGATTCAAGTAAGAAAAGCACTAGAAGCATATAAGAAAAAAATAGTTTCATCAGGATTAATCAAAATGGAATCAGGTGAGACAATACTAGACCACATGGATTACATTAACATGCACTTACCATATAGTAACATGGGTAAAAAGGCCCTAGCATATCTAGTCAGACATGAATGGCGACAATTACCAAGATGGAAAAGAATTCTATCAGAAATAGGAGTGGATGAACCAATACCAAAAGATCCACGTGGAACAATTGAATCAGTATTAGGGGATCAAGAGTTTATGACAAAAGATCATGAATTTACAAAATTATTTACAAAGACTCAAGAATATCAAGAAGTCTATGAATCAAAACTTTCAAGTTCACTTATCGCATCATCAATGATTGGTAATTTGTATACTGCATCATTGTATCTCGGATTTAGAAGTAGTTTAGAATATGAATTTCAAAAAGGAATTGATTTAGAAGGAAAAAGAATAGGATTTGGTTCCTATGGTAGTGGAAGTAGTGCAATGGTGTTTAGTGGAGTAGTTCAATCAGGGTATAAGGAAATTGTAAAAAATATGAATTTGGTAGCAGAATTAGAGGACAGACACAGATTAACACTTGAGGAATACGAGATGTTACATGAAAATAAACTATCACCAGAAAAATCAATGCTTCATTCAAAGAAAGAATTTGTACTAGTAGATGTAAAAACTGAGACAGAGTCTAGAGGCGAAAGACGTTACAGTTTTAATGAATAAATGCAAGAAGAGTCAAATCCAATCAAGGATTATTTATTTGAGTATATTAAAAATTCAACAAACATACCAGAATTAATTGCAAATAAAAAATTTGATGTAATAATTAATGAAATTATTGAGAATTGTTTTGATAAAATAGTTAGTATGGATGCAAAAGATGTTGCAGTTGGGGTGTTGGCAACAGGGATGTTACATTATTTACTTACAAATGCACTACTAAACAGTCAAAGAAAAATACAACATGCTGGAATCGAGTTAGATATTGTAATACCAGATGTAAAAACCCTAGATAAAGATCCAAAAAAGACACTACTAATTTGTATACCAATGTCATCAGATATCAAAATAATCAAAGAAAAAATTTCCCAATTAGAAAAAATTCAATCAATAAAAGAAAATATTTGGCTAGTGTTATCTAAAGAGGTTCCAATTACTCAAAAATCATTTATTTTATCTAAAGAAAATAATTCATTTTCAAAAATAATTTTTGAAATTGCACAATTTAGTAATGTACATGGTACAAGTAAATTCAAAATTTTACGTATATAGAATAATTATTTTAGAATCATTTTCATATCAATATTTTTTTTAAAAGTACGATACAATGACGCATCACTAAGGTTTTTGAGAAAGGGGATTGAGCCTAAAACTTTGACTCCAGTAAGTCCTTCCAAGTCATTTTTTAATTGTTTTACTGGATAGCCTTTATCAAAATTATTTATTATGATTCCTTTGATTGGAATTTTGAATTTTTCACAAAACTTTACAGTCATTATAGTATGATTAACTGTTCCAACTTTACTTCGAGTAACAATTATTGTAGGAATTTTCATCTCTTTGATTAAATTTGCAATATAGTAATCTTTGAGAATAGGTGTCATTACGCCCCCCATTCCCTCAATTAGTAACATTTCATGAAGGTGTGATAATTTTTTAAAAGATTTCAGAATTGTAGGAATTTTTGGTTTAATTTTGAGTTTCTTCCATGCGGTGTATGGTGATGCAGAAATTGGAAAGAATTGGGGGTTTACTAAATTCTCAGGATCATTTACTTGTGCAGATTTTGATAAAATCTCAACATCTTCTGATTTGAATCCATTTTTTTGAGCATTTCCTGCAGCAAATGGTTTCATTACACCAATATCAATTCCCATTTTTCGCAGAGTAACTGCAAGTCCTGCAGTGATGTATGTTTTACCAACATCAGTGTCAGTTCCAGTGATAAAAATTGATTTCAATACGATAGATTAGAATATTTTAGTTGATTAACTCATCGGTTTGGAATTGTGAATGTGGAAACTATTCAGACATGTATTATAAATAAAATAATTAATTTTCTTGAATGTACCCGTTACTAACAAGTGCATTTAATCCATCAAAAAATATTCTATCATCAAGTTTTTGATCAGCCCATATTTTTGCACGATTCTTAAACCAATCAGGGAGTATTGTTTCAGAAGAATCAGAAATTATCAAATCAGTATCATATGGAACATAATTAAGAGAATCATAAATTTTATTTTCAAATGGGATTATTAGTGATTCATCAGAATTTGAATTTTTTAATGTTTTATCAATAATTGAAAATCCATTTGGAATTGATAATTGGTGAGTAAAGATAATTTTATTATCATTTATTGGAACGTCAATTATTTTTTTAACAGAGTCTAGGTACAATTCATCAGTAATCAATCCACTAATCCACCAATGTGTAATTGTGCGTTGTAATTCTCGGACAACTAGAGAATCATATAGATCATTAGAATAAAATGTCATAGAATTTTGATTAATAATATCATTAATTGGTGCGACTACTGAATGTGTTTTACCAGAAATTCCTGAACGGATTATGGATTTAATATCAGAGCATTGTTGACTTCCAGTTTTACTAGAACAGTCTTCATACTCGACATCATGTGAGTGAAGCAGCCGCTCAATTGATTCTAGATTATGTCCATAGTATGAGAGGATGAAATGAGAAATCTGGTGTGTTAAATTCCAAGATGGTTCAGTAAATTCGTACGCTGAACTAAATTTAGCAGGTTCTGATACCATAATTATATGATTTTGTGACCTATCTGATCCAAAATGAGCATACAATCCCTGATATCCAAATTTAACAAAAACATTATTTCCAATGCTTTCATCAAAAACAAGAATTTTCAAATCAGATTCATCTGGAATTGAATTTTCAAAATATTGTAATGAAAAAGTGCAAACAGGCTCCAACATTTGAGTTTCAAGTTTGTATAAATCAAAATACTGCTTGGTTAAATCTATAATTTCATTAATTCGGGTCTTTTCTGATATTTTACAGTCAGAGTTATCTGAAATAAAAATAATTTGCCATGAAACATCATTTTCTGAAGATTCAGCATATGCTTGATTTGTAATTATTGAAAAAAATAAAATCAATAAAATAGAAAAAAATAATTTATTCTTGAACATCATGTGTTTACGTGTCTCATTATTTGTTCAATATCATAAGGTTTGTAGATTACATCAGTAGGATTTACTTCTTTAATTTTCTTCATAGCGTTTGATGATTTGTCGGCAGTGACCAGAATTATTTTTGCATTAGAATCAATTTTACGAATCTGCTCTAAAACATAAAATCCATCTAATTCAGGCATCATAATATCCAAAAATACTACACCAGGACGAAGTTTCTCATATGTATCAATAGCATCTTTTGCATTTGTGCATCTTTCAACATTGGAAATTCCCTTTATCTCCAAATAATCTGAAAAAATATTTACAGCATCTTCTTCATCATCCACTACAAGTACAGTAGATTGTTTTTGTAGTTTCTTTCCTTTTTTATTATTTTTAGGATTAACCAATATTTCTTTACTAGTTTCCCATAAAAAGTCACAAAAACTATTCATGTTACTAACGATATCTTTAGAATTTGTAATCATTGCAGATTCTTTATCCAAATTTTTATTTGAATAAGGAGAGGTATTATTTGACATTAATACTTGAGATTTATTACACAATAATCGTCCAGATGATGGAAGAGTTACTATTTTAAATGAATTTACCCCAAGTCTTTTAACATAATCATGTTTTGTTGAAAGTTCAGAATCAGTCATTAATTTTATTTTTATTTTTTGTTTTAATGATTTTTTTATCATATCAGGAATTTCAGTATAATACATTCGAATTACATCAGATGAAGAGACAGCAAGATACAATTCATCCTCAGTTTCTTCAATTAGTTTTATCATTTGATCATAAATGTTATGTCGATTTGAAATAATAGTTAATTTTGGAAGTTCAATTTGTGACTCATCAAGTTTTAGATGAGACAAAATTTTAAGAAACTTTGTGATATTTTTTTCTAAATCAGTTACTTTTTGTTTTTGTTTTAAAATTATTTTTTTTAATGTAGTTTCAGGATCATTTGCCGAGAAGATAATTGGGGAAGATAATGTTGATGTAACAAACCCCAAATTTTTTAGGTTTTCTAAAATTTTGTATGTTCTTACTCTATCTATTTTTGTAAAAGTACTGATTTTACTAGCCTTAACTGAGCCTAATCTAACTAATCCAACGTATGTTTGAGCCTCATCTTCTTCTAAACCAAAATCTTGAAGGAGGGTATTTTCATCTAATTCTTCTTCAGTGTTGTCGATCTTGTCATCTAGGGCGATATCTTGAACCTGCATAGAATTTTAGAGTATTTTCGATATATCATTTGGTGTGTATACGATATTTACAAACAATTGTTTGTTCCTAAGATCATACAATCAGGAAATAGGTCATTTTCGTCACAATGATAGCTTACTTTCAACAAGCTACCCTTTAGCACTCAAAAACTAGAATTAACCATGTGAAGATTAAGACCAAATTACTGCTAGAAGTCTTTGTTTTATTTCTATTAATTGGAACAATTTCATTAATTTCGATAATTAACACAAAACAAGTTCAAGAGACATTTTCTAGTATTTCAACTGAAACACTCCCAGTACTAAACACATTAAAAAATATGCGTTATGCATCTACACAAATTTCAGCAGTGACCATGGAAATTATTTTAATCGAAGATGAAACAAGGAATTTGTCGGGTAACGAGTATCAAGAATTAGAAGAAATACTAGAGATGAATTTTTTTAGAATTGAGCAGGCAAAGACTTTGTTTAATGAATCATTTTCAGAATATTCCAACATTATGACTGAAAAATATTCGGATGATGTGGATAATACAGAAAGTTTGGCTGAAAAATGGAATGAGTTAATATTTATTTCAAATAAAATGATTCAATTAAAAACTTCAGGTACCGCAGGTGTAAAAATATTAAACTTGAATAAAGATTTTGATTTATCTTTTGAAAACATGAATGTAGAAATTGATCATTCTATAGAATCAACTACTGCAAACATTGAACAAAGACAAATCCATATTGAATCACTAATCAATGAAATTACATGGAGTGTTGTTATTGCACTTAATGTGTTTATTATTATTGTATTAGCCATAAGAATATTCATTTTAAAATCAATTTCAAACCCATTAAATGAAATGAGACATGTTACAACATCTATTTCAAAAGGAAATTACATACTATATCCTGAAAAAGGAAATGATGAGATTGCAGAGTTAGGAAAAGACATCAATGTCATGTCAAATGATCTTAAAGGGTTACACAAAAAAATTATAGAAAAAGAACGTCTATCCTCAATTGGTAGTCTAGCCACACGTCTTGCGCATGATATTAGAAATCCATTATCAATTATCAAAAATAGTTTTGAAATAATTGAAATTAAAATGGAAGATAATGTAGATAAAAGTCTACAAAGTAATTTATCTAGAATACAAAGGGCAGTTGAAAGAATTTCACATCAAACAGAAGATGTACTTGATTTTGTAAATGTCACAAAATTACAATATGGATTACATTCTATAGAACATGTAATTCGTTCAACTGTATTAAATATGATAATACCAGATAAAATTAAAATTGATATTTCAAAAGAGGATTCAATAATTCCTTGTGATGCATACAAACTTGAGATAGTTTTTGGAAATTTGATAAATAATGCATGTTATGCAATTCCACAAGGTGGAGAAATATCAATTAAAGTAACAGATGAAGAGGATGATTTAATTATAAAAATGCAAGATTCAGGTAAAGGTATTCCTGAAGATGTGATTGGGAAAATATTTGATCCATTATTTACCACTAAACAAATTGGAACGGGGTTGGGATTGGCCAGTTGTCAAAGCATTATTGAGGCACATGGAGGCAAAATTTCAGTTAAAAATAACCCTACAACATTTACCATTAGATTACCAAAATATCCAAATAATTACCAATTACCTGCAAAAAAAGAATTTGCCATACGAAAAGAAATCGTTGAAACTAACTAATTTTCAATAATTAATCCAGTCATAGAAAAAACGTTTGTAATCCAATTACAAACAGAAGGTCATATTCATTATAATCATAATATACACACGTTGAAATTTAATATCGGTAAAAATAGTCTTAGTTCTAAAATAATCATATTTTCATTAACAGTTTTACTCATGACAGGTGGATTTGCAGGTACTGATTTTGCATTTGCACATCATAAAGATGGTCATGATAACGGCGGAGGTAATGATAATGAGAATAATGGAAATGGTAACGATAACGGTGCTCCAGCAGAAGAGGTAGCAGAAGAGGCAGCAGAAGAGGTAGCAGAAGAGGCAGCAGAAGAGGCAGCAGAAGAGGCAGCAGAAGAGGCAGCAGAAGAGGCAGCAGAAGAGGCAGCAGAAGAGGCAGCAGAAGAGGTTGAGAAAGCTGTAGAGAAAGCGGCAGATAAGGCTGAAAAAGCAGCTGAGAAAGCAGTAGATAAGGCTGAAAAAGCAGCTGAGAAATTAGATGCTAAAATTACAGAAAAAATCAAAGATGCAGTAATCAATGTTGTAGATAAAATAGTAGAAGAGGGAGCAGAACCAGAGAAGAATTTAACTAAACAAGAAGAATCATCTAACGATGCAAAAAAAGAATCTAAAAAAGGAATCTTAGTTGCTAAAGTTTTATCAAAATTAGATATTAAAAAATTAGATAAAGAATTTGGAGATAGAACATTTGATAAAAATTATATCAAAGGATTAGAATTAATTGAAGAAAAACTAGTCAAAGAAACTCAAAAAGTAAAAACAAAATACTTTGAAACTATTCTTAAAGTTAATCCAGGTCAAACTATTGAAGAAGATAACATAGAACAAACAAAAATTCAAGAAAAACATTCTGAAATGAAAACACAAAAGAATGTTGGCATGGTTGCAAAAAAAGTAGATAAACAAATTAAACAATTATTACAAAATGATAATCCAGATGAAAACGCATGGAAGTTTGGAGTAGATTCATTCAAAGGTAAATCAAGAATTGTATTAGAATTAAACAATGCAGATCCTGAAACTATTGAAAAAATTCAGAGTTTAGCAGATATTGAAATTCAAGGAGATAACGTAGTTCAAATTTCAACGGATACTCAAAATATTCCTAGAATTAATGCATTAAAGAGTGTGGAGAAGACAAGAACTACTACAAACCTTTCAGACTTTGTTGAAGAAGGATTTGATAAAGTAAAATCACCATTTTTGAATTCAGATAAAATTATTAAAACAGTTGGAGATGTGAAATACTCTAGTCTCATTCAACTAAGTAGTGATATTTCCGATTTGAATTACATCACAGACAAAGATTACACATATCCAGTTTCAGAAGGAGTATATGCAATTAATGCCGATATTGTTCATAATTCAGGAATTACAGGCACGGATGTTAAAGTTGCAGTGCTTGATCTAATATTTGATACAGATAATCCAAAAATTTCAGATAATATTGTAGACTTTCAATCATTTAGAAATTCTTATGAAAATTCTATGATAGCACAGGCAGCAGAAAGTGGTGAAAGTGTAAGTCACGGAACAGCAGTAGCTGAAATTATTTCAGATGTTGCACCAAATTCTGAATTGTACCTATACGAAATGAATACAGATGTAGAATTTGGACGTGCAATCGATGAGGCAATAGCAAATGATGTAGATGTAATTGCCATGGCTGCAGGATGGCCTAACTTACCAACCGATGGTACTAGTTTTATTACTAAAAAAGTTGAAAGTGCAATTGAAAGTGGGATTTCAGTCATAGTTCCATCAGGAAATTTTGCACAGAAACATTGGGAAGGGCAATTTTCAGATAATGATCTAAATTCATGGCATGAATTTGCAGAAAATGATGAAGGATTATCAATTACAGTTTCAGAATCACAAGTTAGTAACAATGTACCAGTAATGATTTACATCAACTGGGATGATGGTAATGGAGATTATTCAGACTTTGATTTGGTTCTAGTAGATCCACTTGGCCAAATTGTAGAATATTCTGCAGATACACAAAAGAGTGATTCTAAAAAAGTTGAAAGTGTATTTTTCATGCCACATATGGCAGGATTATATGCTGTAGGAATATCAAATGCTGTGAAAAGTGATTCGGTAACTGATGTACCAACACATTCTACAGTAGAACTATTTTCAGTTAACAACAGTATAGAATATCCAATTTCTGCAAGTAGTGTTGTTGTTCCATCAGATGCTCAAGGAGTTATCGTAGTAGGTGCAGTTAACAATATTGATGGAGTTTTAGAGCCATTTAGTTCACATGGTCCAACAAACAATGGAATATCTGTTCCAAATGTTGTAGGGCCAAATGGAGTTACAACTATAGCATATAATGGAGATTTATTCTATGGAACATCTGCAACTACACCTCATGTTGCAGGAATTGTAGCATTAATGCTTGATGTGAATTCGGATATTACTCCAGCAGAATTATTAGAAAAAATTCAGGATAATGCAAAACCAGAACATACACAAACAAATTATCAAAATGTATATGGATTTGGCATAGTTGATGCATCATTCATTATTAATGAATAAAAATATTTTATAATTCAATCATAAACTAAATAATTTTTAAAATATTTTTTGTGTTATTTTTAATTTAATATTAAATTAAAATAATAAATTTTTAGAATGTATGTAATAGCATTACAAACAAGTCTATACTAACAAGGAATTAGATATCATAGTATTGAAACAAACAACTACAGTTGATCATTCTGGAAAGCAAATCATGTGTATGATGGTGGTAGCTGGTGTGATCTTTTCTGGCATGTCTTTTTTTATGCTAAGTGAAGGTTTTACAACAACTCTATCAGAAAATGATTTTAAAACTCTGTGTGATACAGGATTATGTTTTGATCCTACAACTGCAACGTTTCCTACAG
>Ga0209044_1001941_pt1 | contig 11881 bp, 17 predicted proteins | sample SaaInlV_130m_DNA_FD_184655 | JGI IMG/M metagenome (GOLD analysis project Ga0209044, IMG submission 184655) | Marine microbial communities from expanding oxygen minimum zones in the Saanich Inlet - SI037_S4LV_130m_DNA (SPAdes) (version 2) | ecosystem: Environmental > Aquatic > Marine > Intertidal... | reverse complement strand
TATACCATCTATACTCAGTATCAGATTCATAATTTTGTTGTCTCATAGGATGTTTACAAAACCTACATAGTCTTATTAAACAATCTTTTGGATGTAATTCATTCATGTTTTATCTTATCTATAGGTATATTTATTCCTTTTGATTACCCTCTCTTTTCCATTCTGCGAAACAGGCCCGACTACAAAACGCCTGGTTTCTATGATACTCTCCACATTGTATACATATGGTATACTCTGTCATGATACTATAACGCTGTTATAATATTTAAACTTTGACCATTCTTCTGTCGCCTACGCCTAGATAGTGACACTTGTTACAATGCTGTGCAGATTGCCAGCAATGTCTTTTCTTAGTTACTGAGGACTGTACAACTTTTTGACATATCTTACATCTCATACTGTTATTCTTCAGGTTCTACCTTATATTTGCTTGCCTTTTGGAAGATAACATCATATGAACCATCCTTAGCCATGTGTTGTTTGTAGTGTTTCTTGCAAAGTCTGCGTTTCTCCACTCCTATCTGTATTGTTATATCTGATGGTATTCCACAGACTAGACATTTCTTCATTCTATAAGGTTTCCATCTATATGGGCCTGCATCATGTCTGCCATCTCGATAAAGTCCTCAGGCGTGGTTATTGTGAGTACATCATCACTTTTCAAATCGTATAGAAAATATGCCTTTACTTCCTTATCGTAGGATAGTTCCCAATTCTCATTTCCTGCAACTTGTTGTACCATAAATAAAAAAAGGGGGTGTAGTATAAAGATGTTACTCTTTATGGTTTTGGTAAAACAGATTACTCTCTATCAATTTATCTGCGATTGGTTGGGCTATACCTTCTTGTACCTGTTTGTCATGTGAAGTTGCCTGTTTGTTACCATAGTCCTGCATAAAGAACGTGTACTCCTCAAGTATTGGTGAGTAGTAACTGATTAAACCGTTACCCTCTGGATATGTAAATCCGTCATACTTTATTGGTTCACAACCCATTTGAGTCTTGTAGGTGTCAGGATATGCGTGACTGTTACATATTACACCAATGTCTACTGTTCTGTCCGACTTTGTGTATTGTGGGTATGGTATTGCACTCATTCCCTCAAACTCTGCATAGTGGTCGTAGGTAACATCGTTGACACCATTAGCCATGTTGCTGTACGCTACTGATAGTACGGTGTTTTCCAACTTTTGTTGTGCATGACACTCTTGTATTGCCATTAGTAACTCTCCCATTTGACCTTGTATCTCCACATTGTTGTTAGCACCGTAGGTGTAACTAGATATGGTGAATGATCTCTCCTTTTGGATTGCTGCTGAGTTACCTAATCCTTGATTACATTGTTCTAAGGATTGTAGTAAATTCAACAGTACAGAGTCTTTGGCTTCTGCCTCACCTGAATCTAACTTTGCTTCAAGTTTTATGATTAACTTTTCGTTATCAGTTAGGGTTGGTATTACAATAGGTTCTACATATGTCAATCTGTCAAGTTCCTCTTGATATGTATCCTCACTTAGATATTCCTTGAATTGCTCCAAGTCCTGTATAGTGAAGATTTCACGTTCCCCTTGCCAAGTACAATGATACAATATTGTTTCCTCATCATACCAGCATGAAGTACCATGTGACTCAAAAGGTACTTGAATCATTGCTTCTTCTGCGTATACTACTCCTGGAATAATTAAGAGTAATATTGCTGTTATTACATATTTCATTGTATAGTAAAAAAGTAAAGGGATATTTAATTGTTATCCCAGTATTTAAGATATGTTCCTGTATATGCTTTCCAGTTTTCGTATGCTGAATCACAAATATCAAAGTATGTTTTGATTATGTCTACCATACATTACCACTCAGAACCAGACTATTTAAGTGTTTTTGTTTCTGAATCGTCTCATGCCATATCTATGGTATGCTGTAGCACAAGGGCCATCACATAGGGATCTACCCATTCTGTATGATATTTTGCCACATATTTGACATACCTTTTTAGGACTCTGATTAAGTTGTCGCCTGCCAAAAAATCTTCTTAATTTAGGTTTATTTACTCGTGAATATTTATACCAGCAGGTATGACTACAGTATTTTCTTTGATTGCCTGTTAATTGTTTCTCACAAAAAAGACATTCCATGTAAGGTTTTGTCTTTATGTTTTGCATCCATTCCTTAGACTTTAGACAAAAAAGACAATATAACTTACTGGCACTAGACACCTGAGTATTACACATGATACAGTTATGTTTTTTGGTACTTCTACACCTACTACATCGTACCCTTTTAGTGTATATTTTATTATCACAGGTTTGATTACAACAGTCTCTATCCAATTCGTTTAACCTCCTTGCTCTTTAGATATTTAGATTTCATTCTGCAAGCGAGTTTACAGTAATCACATCGTATAGGCTTACCCTCTTTCCATTTTTCACAATTAGTACAGTAACTATGGGTTTTATAACCTGATGATTTACTACTCACTCCTTTAGGTGCTGTCATACTATGGTACTACTTGGTAGATAATAAAAAGGTTACTCTCGAACTTCCCAAGAGTCAGGTATGTTACAATGTTTAGTACAAATGTCCGTATATTCCACCTGGCATATTCTACAGAATATTGGCTTTCTTGGAGAACCTATCTTTTTCTCTCCATCATATTCCTTTGTAAGAATTTGAGTGATAACATCTAACTCTCTCATAAAGGCTTCAAAATCTTCCTCAAAGTCTATGTGAATACCAAGTTCATCCAGGATCTTATCAGAACATTCTACTGATATACCATGTGCTTGTTTCATTTCAGCTCCTCTAGCGACATCATTGTCTCCTGTACCCTTGTAGTAGGATACTATGACTAGTGCTTTCTCTCTATTGGATAACATGATTATGGTTATTATGATTTAGTATATATACCTTTTTTAGAGAGCTGTTATAGTATTTAAGTTTTAAAAACTTTCAAAAACAACAAAACGAAAAGAACAAAACTATGCGCATAAAAAGCGATACATATATATACTGAGGAAACATAGAGATACTGATACTACACATTAACATCATACAATATAACATACATAATACACACATTCCATATATCCCAAAATGTTTAGTATATAAACATAGCGCAAACTATGCGCATACTTTTACTAATCTCATTATGTAGTTTTCAAAAGTTTTGAAAGTTTATATAGTAGAACAGCAATACAAACATTTAAATATTAGTATACCTGAGTATATTCAGAGTGTCTTGGATTACCCTTAACGGTAGCCAACTTAACTCCGTTGTACCAAGTCGGTATACAAGAGGAGACGTAACTTCCTCTTAGAAACCTTTTTTAACTATGAATTAATCAAAGATACCATGACCAAAAGACTTATATGTAAAAATTGTGGATCTGATAATCACTTTGGTAATATGAACTGTAAGGATTGTGAACAGTACCTTGACTAGAACAAGAGGCCCAGAGTTATCAAAAGACTTTAAGAATTACATATTCAACCAATGGATGTTCTTTGGCAAGAACGCATACCAGATTACTGAAGGTATAAACAAGGATACTAAACTAATGTCACAGTTTGGAAAGACAACACCAGCAGGAGTACACTATCATATCAAAAACATAGAGAAAGACCTTGAGGATACCATATCTGAAGATGCTATGGATACCTATATCGGGGAGTTTATTCGTGCAAGAACAGGCTTTGAGAATGATGTAGCAGATGTTGAGGATCTAATGGTGCATGAAAAGGATAAGGGCTTGGATGATATGGATAAGGAGTTATACCTTAAGTTAAGTAGGTTTAGACACGAGATTAAACTGGATTCATTTAAAATGTTACAGGATTCTGCATTACCATTACAGGTCAAGAAACTTAAAATGGAACGTAACAAGTTACGACCACAAAAACCTGTTGCAGAGGTAATACATAAGGTAGAGGAAGATGGCGAAGGGTCTAGCGAGTAGGGATACACATCAGATTCTTGCAGATGCAGCAAGTAGAGATATTCCTATTGTACCTGAGGTATTCTGGTGTAAGGACTCTCTTAGTACAGTAGATCATTGTTGTTTTTGGCATTACATATTCTATCCAAATGGTGGCCCTGAAAGAGACGGAATATATCACCCTTGTTATGACTATGAAAATCAGATACTAGATAAAATGCAGATGGAATTACCTGATGATCAAAGGACTAATCCCTGTAAACAATTCTGCGTATACAAGGCAACAGGATTAGGACTTACAGAGTTTATCTTACTATGGATACTATGGAAATGCTTTACTGATCCATATTTCCAGGACAAAGAGGCTATGGTAATTACTGGCCCAAATGTTGATTTGGCACAGGACTTGATAAGGAGATCCAAAGCCTTTTTAACTAAGAGAGGACTAGGATACGTAGATCATGGAGCATACGAAATGGATGTCAACGGAGGAAGAATTAAGTGTTATCCGTCAAACAATATCCATTCAGCAAGAGGTAAACCAAAGGTTAGTCTCTTTTTTGGAGATGAAGCAGCGTTCTTCAAAATTCGAGATGATAACATTGTTAGAACAGTCGGAGAGAGATATATTGGAAAGTCAGATTCTTGGGTTATTTGGGTATCTACAGCAGGAGAGGAACCATCAGGCTTTTTTTACGACATTATGTCAGAGCCTACCAAAGGAGCAGAGAAAACAATATACGAAAGATTCCATTTTTATGTTGAAGCAGGTCTTAAAGTCGATCCGAAAACTAAAACTTCAATCTTTTCGAAAACCTTTATAGACAAAGCATCAGAAGCACGTTCCTTTGAGAGAGAGTATCTAGGTGTATGGGGAAAGAACGTAGGGGACATATTCTCACCAGAGGGAATTGAGTTATGTACAAAGGAGGAGTACAACTGGCAAGATGCAGATAACACAAACGACAGGGTGATAGGAATTGATCCTGGATTTGGTTCATCAGAATTTGGCATATGTGTAATACAAAAAAGGAAAGGAAAGAAAAGCATCATCTATGCTGAGGCATTTGAAAGGGCTTCCTACATTGATACGGTAAACAAGATTAAAGAGTTATCACAAAGATTCCAGACCAAAAGGATATTTTGTGATTCTGCATGGCCTGAAGGGATAAGAGATCTTAGGGATAAATATAGCATGAACGTACAATCAATAGCATTTAATCAGTATGGAGAGAAGATGTTAAATTATGCAGCACACCATATAGACTTTCAGAAGGTAGAGATTCACCCAAGATTCAAGAAACTCAAATCACAACTAATGACTATAAAGTTCAACAAGAAAGGTGGAACGGATAAAACTAGACAGAATCCCTTTGATCTTGGAGATGCTTTTCTGCTTGCTTTGTATTACTATAAGATGGGGTCAGGTACAATGGCTGGAATAGGATAATACTTATATACTGCCATACCCTATGGGTGATATGTTTGATAATAATGCTAGAAAAGTAGAACGTTATAATAATGACATAAATTATAGAAACAGAGTCAGACAACAGGATTATAGAAGGAGACGTAGAAATAAAAATGTGGTATTAACTCATTACTCAAAAGTAGGATATCCTTGTTGTGTAGATTGTGGAGAATATGATATTAGATGTCTCTCCATCGATCATATTAACGGAGGAGGAACACAACATAGGAAAAAAACAGGGAGTGGACATAATTTTTATATTTGGTTAAAGAAGAATGATTATCCAGAAGGATATGATACAACTTGTATGAATTGTAATTTTAAGAGACGTTACGGTTATTCTTAAGATTCTGTTCCATATTTTTATTTATATTATTTCCAGTAACATACGATGGCAGGGATCGGTTAGATTTCTTCTTTGGAGTTAAATCTACAATAAATGCCTTATGATCTCCAATGGTCATTATAGGTGTGATGCCATTCATTAACGCAATGAACAGTATAACGTTAGGATCAGCATTTTTACGTAACATATTCATACATATCTCATCAGGGTAATGCATAGGCCAAGTAACAACCTCGTATAAGTGTAATTTCTGTAATTCGTCTAATTGTTTGTTTCTAACAATGGGATACTCTGGAGCTGGTGTGTGCTTTGCAAGCATCACTTCTTTATTAACCACAAGCTATATAAACTTTAATGTCACTTTATCTGAATTTGGATCAAAAGACTTGGGTACAGGAGGACTATACAGATAGTTCAGTATATGACTTATCGGGTACTGTTTATAGAGACAATACCTTCACGACAGCAGAAACATCACTAAACACATTCACAGGTACATTCAGATTGTTAGGACAAGAGGGAAAACCACTTTTCTCTACTCAAACAGGACTTACATTAAACGCAGATGGTACATTTACCATGACATTCGCACAGGGAAAGACTCCAACCATGTCAGGAAATACAAAAGTTAGGATATTATTAGAAAAAACAGGTAGCAGACTCACAGCAGTAGGGGTCAATGGCTCTGATGAGTTATATCTAGAGTGGGATTAGTAACACTTTTATTATCGTTTAGTATATTATAATCATAGACTTGAGAGTTAGGATATTAACTTGGGGTTTTGTTCTTTCAACTCCTCTCAAGTCATATAAAGGCTAGATCTGCGAATAACCAATAGCAGCAAGGTGATTTGTTTACCTCATTGATGCCTTTTTACTTCCTATGATACTAGAATACTACAAAATACTATGGTTTCTCCTATTATTAGAGGAAATGGCGATGTTATTATGCCAAAAGGAGCAGTTTTACCTAAAAATACCTCAAATGATGTACCATATGAGGGTTCTATCAAGGTAATTGAGTCATTTAACCCTAAAAGTGAGATAAATGTATCAGATTATGAGTCAGAACTATCACCAGACAGACCATTTATTGAAACTTTGGATGCAGTAAACAAAGATCCTAGATTAAACTTATCAAATGAAACATATATCCAAATGATACTCGGAAAAGGACTCAGAGTAACTGCAAAAAAAGAATCCGTAGCAGATATGGTAATGGAGTGGTTAGATACGATAAATTTTCACGAAACACTAGAGGATGGGTTGTACAGTTACGTTGGAGTAGGAAATCTGATATATGAGAAAGATCCAACAGGTTCAGAGTTCTTAGAGATACCAATACAAACAATTTCAAGCATAGTTAGGGATAAGAGAGGCAATATTGCATATTATCTACAACACGTAAACAATAAGGATATTAAATTAAAACCACAAGACGTTATTCACTTTAAACTAACCAATGTAGCAAGAGAGCCATTTGGTAGAGGATTACACCATTCCGTATTAGCAGATTATACAGATCCTAGATCAGGAGACATCTATGACTCACCATTAATCCAGATGAAGAAGATGGAACACGCAATGCCTGAGATATTCCATTCTTATGCTAGTCCGTTAATGATGTTTCAATTTGAAGATGCTGGAGAACAGTTCATCAAGACTCAAGCAGATGCTTTAAAGAAAGCCAAACCAGGAATGAAGATAGTTACAGATAAACCATTTAAAGTAGAAACATTTGAGGTTAATGGTAATGCCAAGTTTGACGGTTACATTGAACACATTCAAAGGGATTTAATAGAACCTGGATCTAAATTCCCACTACAATTCTTCAATGCAGGGTTTACAGCAAGAGCAGCATCAGAGTCAACAGACAGCGTATTGACTAGAAAGGTCAAAAGGATACAGGAGAGACTTGCAAACCAAATCAAGATCTTCTGTATTCTACCTTACCTTAAAAAGAGAGGCAAGAACGTCAAATCAAAGGACATTCAGGTATTCTTTGAGTCTCCACAAAAACAAGAGGCAAGTATTACTGATATTATTACCACATTCAGAGACAACGGTATCAGAAGATCCGAACTAAGACAATGGCTCATATCTAACACTAACATACCTGTGAATCAAGACGATATGGAAGATGAAGCACCAATCACCTCTGTAACACCTACAAATCAACTCCAAGACAATAGAGACAAAGAACCCGAACAAATAACTTCCATTAAAGACAAAGATACTAATGAAAAACTGTTAGAGATGGTAAATTTACGAGAAGAACTTGATAGAGTGGAAAAAAGAAAGAATACTGAGGAGATAATGAATTTCATAAGAGGTCTTAAAGATGATTAGAATATTTACAGATAGAGAGACACAAACAGTAGTAGAATCTCTAGATCTAGGGAGGGTATCATTAGGAGAGACTATCAAATATACAATGTTTATCAAAAATACAGATACAGAGTGGCCAGTACATAATGTTAAAATTGAAAATACTAATCCCGAACTAAGATTTGAAGTACCAGAGATGTTAAAGGCAGACGAAGTAAAGGAGGTACACGTGTTTTGGACTCCTAAATTGGATTCCAGACGACCATTGAGAACAGAGTTTAAGTTCTCAGGTGACACGTATATTGGCTAATGGCATATGCATATCAAAATTACTCAGACGATTATAATCTAACATACATACCAACTGAAGGGGGAAGCACTCCAGGAAAGAAGATATTATCATTCCCAGAGGTTAATCATACTCAGGGAGTAATATCAGTAAGAGGAAATACAAGACTACCACAGGATATGCAAGTTATAACACTTGAGGCAAGTATATCGAAGAATCAGGATCTTTCGATACATTACAAGGGAGTAGTACAAGACAAAGGGCAGCAAATAATAGAAGGGCAGAAATCAAGATCATTATTATCTTCAAGGACTATACTTATAGGTTCTAAAATTAAAACCGTTACTGAAAGTGCAATAATTAAGGGTAAAAAGGATTATGATATAATCATTACAAAATTTAAGGAGTTAGGATATGGATAAATACTTCTCTATATCATTTACAGGAGAATATTAACATGGCCAGTAGAATCGCAGGCATTGCTTTAATGCCTAGAGAATCACGTAATGGGGTATTTTATGACGTAGAGGAGTTAAAGAAATTTGACGGTAAACAAGTACCATTAAGGGTAGAACATAATCAAGATTCACATATAGGAGAGGTTACATTTAGTTTTGATCAAGAAAAATCACAGGTAAGATATGAAGCAACAGTATTTGACTCTGAATGGCAAGGTATATTGGAAAACGAACAGTTCCAAGTATCAATAGGAGCATCTGTTCTAGAACAAAGACAACTATGTGATGCTATGAGGGCAAAGTGTTTAAATGCACCTGTATTAAATGAAATATTAGAATTATCAGTAGTAAGAACACCAGGAATACCAGAATCCACACTTACAGTAATAGAGAATCATAATGCTCAGTATATTAAAGTATTAAACGAGGATGAACCCCCAGTTAGTTCATTTGGTGGATTTGTTGATCCTATTAGGTTACGATCTGAAATTGCAGATAACATCAGAAACAAAAATGCAGATTTAGAATCAGAAGAAATAGACAGAAAGGCACTAGAAATACTAGGAGCATTAGAAGTATCATTTATGAAATTAATAGCACCTCCAGTACAGGTACAACCAGCACAACCTCAAGCACCAATGGCAGATGAGCCAATTACTTCCATTAAAGACAATATCCAAAATCAATCTATGACAGACGACATTAAATCTGAAAAGATTGTAAATGATGTCGAGGAAAAAGTCAAAGTAACTATCGAAACCGATGGTGAAGTTGAAGTAGCAAAATCAGCAGAAGCAACTCCTGCAAAGGAAGAAGCTCCAGTTGAGGCTACTGAAAACATTGCAGAACGAATTGAAAAGTCAAATGACAAAACTCTCAAAGCAGTTATCGAAACTGTCAAAGATGCTTGGACACCAAAATCCGAAGTAGCAGAAACATCACAACCACAAGGTTATGTTGAAGAAGCATATACTGAAGAAAGTGCCAAACAATTCTTAGACAAAGTATTCGAGACAGGCTATGGTAGAATGGTTATTGACAAAGAGGGATGGATTGAATCCAATACAGGTTTAGAACAACCAAATGGTAATGGATCAGTTCACGAAGCAGTTTCTACTTCTGGAACTATTTCAGGTGTAAAACAAGCTAGTAACATCTCTATTCAATTAGGTTCAAAAACTGCAAAACCTGTAAGACAGTTTGGTAAATTCCAAGCAATCCCAACAGGACAAAATACTGCAAGATTCTACAGAATCACAGTACCAGATGCAGGAGCAATTACTGAATCCACAAGTACCGATATTACAGCAACAACTCACACCCTAACAAGCATTGACGTAACTTGTTCCGTTAGAGGTTGGAGACAAACAGTTTTGAAATCAGAACTAGAGGACTATCCAGGAAGTTTCCTTAACGCATTAAGAGAAACTGCAAGATTGGAAGCCATTAGAGATGAACACAAACTTATTGTCGAAGATTTAGCAGGAACAGATCACGACTACGGTGGCGTTACTACAGCACCATACCACATTAGTGGAACAGATGGTTCAGCAGTTGGCGACACAGCAGCAGAAGATGCAACTGTAGAGTTTGACGAAGATGGTATAACCTTTGCAAAAAGATACCTTGAAGAATTAGGACAAGATACCTCACCAGGAAAACTTGTAGCTTTCATTAGCCCAAGAGCATTTGAAAGTCTAATTACTAGTTCAAGTCTATCTGAATACACCATGATTGGTAATGCAGGTATTACAAGACTCGGACAACTTGAAAGATTATATGGTGTAGACATTGTTGTATCCAATGAAATCAAATCCGATGTAAGCAACTCCTACAGAAACTTAGTTTGTGTAAAAGGTGCAGCATGGGGTCTATGTTCACAACGTAACATGGAGATAGAGTTCCAAAAACAAATCGCAGGTCAATACTGGGATATTGTATGGACTCACAGAATTGGTGTAGATATCCTCGATCCAAACACTTATGTTATTGTCTCATCCAAACAAGATTAGACACTAATATTTTTTATTTTTTTACTTCTAATAGTCCTTTTTCCATACATTTTTTTATGGAAGATACAATGTTTATTGAACGTATCTTCGAGAAACTAGATAAGATGGAGGAGAGAATGAATGATATGTGTAATAGGGTTACTGAATTAGAAACTATACAAAGAGTAACTAAAGAGAAATTCAATCAATTAATGGCAGTAATAGGTACTGTAGGCGTACTAGTAGGCATTATGACCTACTTATTCTAAAAAGTTTTATATACTATACCAAATGGAATGGAATATGGCATTAGGAAATCTAAGATACTATGCTCTAGCAGCATATACAGGACTTGTCGCCCTATGGACTTACAATGGTCAGATAGAATTAACTGAAGGTACAGCACTTGCTTTATTAGCACCTGTAGCAGTTGTAATTGGTGCAGACTATCTCAAGCACAAAAACGACAAAACACAATAGGTTTTTTATCCTATTTTCTTTATTTTTTATTATGATACACTTTCACACTAAAAATTTAAACAAGAGGCTATACAAGGGAATGATACGAAACATACTATTACATCTTGGAACTCAATATACGCATAGATGGCTAACAAAATGGGATATTCATATATGGGGATTAGAAGATACAAATCCTCTATTCTTTGAGCATTTTAAAACCACCTCAGGACAGAAGATCAACACAGATATGGCTTCTGGAGTGTGTGGTAAGTACAGAATAGATCTATACCTTAGGGATTCAGATAACTCATTTGTTACCAGATCAAATAGTGATAGGGTACAGCACGAGTTATGTCATGCCAAACTGTATGGAACACCTGACTTTGTATCAGGAGTACATGATAATCTGGATAACAGGTTTCTCATATCATTTTGGTATTGGAATAAATTTAGATACTCAAAACTACAATTATCAATCATAGATATACGACCATTGTTTGTTACTAACAAAAAGTTATAGGCCCATATTGGACACTATATAATCAAACTCACTTGTAAAATTAGAGTCATTTTTATCCCTTTTTACCGTAACTGTACCGTACTT
>Ga0209044_1001916_pt1 | contig 11972 bp, 10 predicted proteins | sample SaaInlV_130m_DNA_FD_184655 | JGI IMG/M metagenome (GOLD analysis project Ga0209044, IMG submission 184655) | Marine microbial communities from expanding oxygen minimum zones in the Saanich Inlet - SI037_S4LV_130m_DNA (SPAdes) (version 2) | ecosystem: Environmental > Aquatic > Marine > Intertidal... | reverse complement strand
TTCATTCAAATAAGTTTGTTTCAACATTTCATAGCACTTTATAGCTATACGGTCCGTATCATTTTGTGCAACTCCATTAATATTCATTTTCACGTTGCGTGAAATACTCGAATGAATACAATCCATGAAAAACAATAGAAATTCTGGCATATCATTTTGAGCATGTCCAGTAAACAAATCACGGTCTTTTGTTTTTGCAATTTGCTGTACATTGTGAACAAATTTGCGAGGTGCGATAATACCATTTCCACTCCACATAATTGTTCGAAGTTCATTCCATTCGTTCAATATGATATCATTTGGTGTTTTTTCTTTCTTTTCGTTATTTCTACTGTTATTCACGTTTTCATCTAATATATGGTTTAATTCATATGTATTACTAAGTACTTGCATACATGCGTTCAAAAAACACGTGTTTCCCAAATTTTCTAATCCTATTCGTCCTTTACTCTTATATTTAGTAAGGTCCATGATTTGCATATTGGTATTAGGTATAATGATATAAACATTTAATCTTTATATGTATATAATAATACAATGGATAATAATCAACCTGATATTTCAGGAAATGATTTGAATTTATCAACAACAATTCAACATTTATTGATTGATTCGTTACGAACATATTTAACGAATGATATACAGTCTCAACAACCAGATTTCACGTCAAATACACGAAATTCTAACAATAATAGTGAACGAACCAACCGAAATAGAACGAGTACTAGTCGAAATAGAACGAGTACTAGTCGAACTCGTGATATGAGTCCTGTAACTGATAGACGTACGCAATCAAATCGAGGTCCAACAGATAATGTTGTAACTGGACAAATTATACATATGATGCGCGAATTGATACGGACAAATACGTCTACTATTAATCAATATAATAATATTATTGCTGATAATCTGCAAAATACACGCGAATTAATAGAGATTATTCGTACAATGTTGAGTCAACCGAACACACACACTAATAACCAACATAGAGTACGACCCCCTGATGTTCGCGAACCCGCCTATTTTCATAGATATTTTCAACGACCCGTACGTAATCAATTTACATCAAATTATCAACTATTTCCCGATGTAGTTATACGTCCAACCCGAATGCAGATTGAGATAGCATGTGAAACATTTGTATATGACGAATCAATGAATCTAGTATTCAATACACAGTGCCCTATTACATTGACTGACTTTCGAAACGGAGACAGAATACAAAGAATACGTCATTGTGGACATGCGTTCAATAGCGATTCTCTTCTTAATTGGTTTCGTAATAATGTAAGATGTCCAGTTTGTAGATTTGATATTCGCGATTATGTCGGGCTTCAAAATGATAATGATGGTAATGGTAATGGTAATGGTGATGGTAATGGTGATGATAATGGTGATGGTAATGGTAATGGTGATGGTAATGGTGATGGTAATGGTGATGATGATGGTAATGGTGATGATGATGGTAATGGTGATGATGATGGTAATGGTGATGATGATGGTAATGGTAATGATGATGATGGTAATAATAATGATGATGGTAATAATAATGCTGGTAATGATAATTTAGCAGGTTCATTATCTAGTTTATTGTCAGCGGCATTATCAATGGATAGTAGTAATAATTTATTTTCATCTGGTACAAATCTACCTATTTTGTCATTTGAAATACCAATTCAATATAATGAATATTATGATTCATCCAACAATCTTATTCGGCGAGAATTTTAATAGTAATATAAAAAACAATATCATTAACTACTAATATGGATTGGGTAGATACGACATTATTGATTTGTATATTACTGTCATTTTTGATACCAAATACTTATAAAAATATCCCCCCACTAATAAAAGATACTATATATGCAATGTATGCCTGAAAAAAATAAAATATTTGGACATTTCAAATATTTTACATAATTCGTTTGATTCGAATACTTCATTTATGAAAGAACGAGGTTATCGTTTGGATATTATTTTTTTGGTTATATATTTTATTTAAAACGTCGTCGAATAATAATATTTTCACCTTTGCAGAACAAAACTTTTCTTTCTTTTTCATAAACACTTCCGTATCTGTAAACTCTTTTGTCATCTTCTTAATTTCAGTTCGATAACTCCGTATAGCGGTTTTCTTTCCCTGCATTTCCCATATTTGTTCCAATGCCAGTCCAAACAATTGTTGCAATGGTTTCATAAGTTGATTCGTAATATAATGGGTATAGTCCAATTTGAGATTGTTTTCTACAATGAACTCGGGCGTTTCGATTTTGTCTCCCATGAGTGCTTTGGGAGTATCATTCACAATGAATACAAACTTCATTCTGTCGCCCGGTTTCGGTTTGTTTCCCGGGTCTCGTTTTCCAATGCGTTCAGCCAGTACAAAATGTCCAATTTGGTTCGGGTTTTTGTATCCACTTCGCAAAGCCTTTGTAATAGCAAGTTTATCCATACTGACACTTCCTGTAACCAAATCATTCAATGACTTTGCGAGAAATTGCATAGCACTTTGGATATTATATTCTTTCATCAATATATTCAATATACCACCATATACATCTTTTAAATAATCGCATGAATCCCGACGTTTTAATGATAATCCCATGAATTTCATGTAGCCCTTATTGGGGTCTTCTTCATATAACATACCGACATAGCGTTTCTTTGACAATAATATAAATGGCATCAATGTTTTTTCATATTCTAATCCCATAGGTGATTTCAAATAACTGGTACATAGATTTGCGGCGTCTTGTGCAATTTCGATGGTAGTTTCTAGTGCAGGTTTACCCCTGATTTTTTCTCCGGTTTCAGGATTCTCCAGATTGAATGTAAAGAACACCGAATCTGTATCCCCGTAAACATATTCGGCTCGTGTACGTACAACACCATTTGTCTTTGAATTGTATATTCGGTCACCGTATACTTCTTCGATAATCCGCTTTGCATAGATAATCATCATGCGACCAGTTGCAGTGGTTGATGCTGCAACATCTTTTTCGTAAAATGTGGATGTACGTGAACCACATTGACCATATAATGAATTCGCCGTCACTTTGTAACCGAGTTGACGTTTATCTAATATATTCTGCATAAAAGGGTCTTTTTCGGTTTTAATCATTTTACGAGTATCTTTTCGTGCTTTCAATAGTTCTTCCAAAATAGAGGGCATAATCCCCTTTTTGTTATCAGGAAATTGTGCCCAACGACAAATCATTTTTCCTACCTTGGTTTTTTCCGCCTTTGAAGTAGCATTTTTCCTTATATATCGATAAGTATCGAACTCAATATCAATATATTGATATTCGGGAAGATTATCGTAAATAAACTCACCATTTTTATCTCGCTCACCGTGGATATGTATTAGTTTTCCTTCTAAATCGTATTCTTTAGACCAAACCTTACTATCATGTGAATAGTTTTGACTAATCATGGATGATGGGTATAATGACGAATAATCTACACAGGCTACTGGATTATCCATGTACATTGAACATTTTGGAGGCAATACAATGGCTCCTTCATACCCTTCCGCCACTTTTGGCTTTTCCATGTCTGGCATAAGCGTATCCTTATCTCGACATTTCTTCGCAACATAGCTGGTTAGCTTGATTCCTTGACCGCGGAATACTAGGAAACTTATAGGGACACTACAAATACGTGACATTTCTACATAACCGGTCACTACATCAATCTTATTCATCAAATGGTGAACTAAGTTACAATCCTGAATACAGTATTTCGCAACAACTGCTCTGTCCGCTGATGTTCCTTTTGCCAATCGAAAGATGTCCTGGGGGGTGACGTCATCTTTTGCCATACCCCATTTTATCGATTTTGTATTATCCAAATCATAATGACCAGCGATGACAATCACATTATATGTGTTTGTTTTCTCTGCTCCATTTATTGTTTGCACAACTTCTTTGTTATTTTGGATGTCGACAACTTTAAATTTGGTACCATTATCATAATAGTCTGTAGTAAATCCAGTCAGTTCAATGTGAATAAAATCACCCACGTTCAGTCCCATAAGGTTATTACTACACAACTCAGTCACCTCACCGTGCTCGATACTATGTGTTTTGTTTACATATTTAACAGAATCACTGATGAATTGACCAGCTACATCGTCTAGTTTATATGATGATAAGTTGAAATCGCGACGAAAATATGCATACATATCTATTTGTAAACGACCAGATGTTTTAAAATATCGTAAATCATATTCTCCACTCGCGATTTGCATGGTGGTATGTTGAATATTCAATTCCCCTGGATTTTCACGAGACTCAGTTGCACATAATTCATTTATTTTACGAGACAATAATAGGAACTCTCTTTCGCAATAGTTTTCCTGTGCTCTACGGAACATGAATTCGTAATCAAATCCAAATATATTGTATCCAATAATAATATCAGGGTTTTCATCCTGAATCAATTTCGACCATTTCAATAATAGTTCTTTTTCCGTGTCTGCGCACTCTACTGTAATTCCTGGTATATCATCACATGTACCTACTGCTAGACAATGATTCAAATAGGGTTCTTTTTCTCCGTATCTCAAAAACGTCGAACCTATAAACGTAACTTCATCACCTTTCAATCGAGGAAACAACCTGGTTAATATTTCATTTAGTATCTGTATTTTTTCATCACGGTTGTAATCTGGTTGTAATAATATATCTACAATCGAAGCATCCCGCTTCAACTTTGGTCGTCGAGACGATTTATATCCAGAACGATAACTATTTCCGTCCACACCATTTTCAGTTTGACCATTTGTATCATCGTCACCATCACCACTTCCAGTATATTGTTGATTATCCTTTATTTGTTCGAATATATCATCAATCTTCAACAAATATCCATTATCTATTTCTCCGCTCTCCTTTTTTACTGTTTCCAATGATTCGTTTAATAGCAATTGAATATATTTGTCCAGAAATTTTCGGTTGGGTTGGTTTTTGGGATATACTACATCTATATCTTCGAATTTGCCGAATCCAAATGCGGCTAGAATCATTTTATGCAATAGGTGTTTAGACATGGTTTCGTTCAATACCTGCATTTGTTTCAAAAATATATCGACAACATTCGCGGCAAAACGCTTGTATGTTTTGATAGGAATTGGGAAATCACCATGACTACTACTTGCTTCTATATCAAAGCTACAAATCTTGTAAGGAACAATGGTTTCTTTATCTGGCTGAGAAATCAACTCTCGCAATGGGCAAATATACTCATATGTGCATGTTGTTGTATGCATTTGTGGTTTGATTACCTTATTCATTTTAAAGGATACCCATCCAGACGGACTAATATTATGAATATGGAAATATCGCAGTAAGGGGGGAATATTGCTCTCATACAATTCCATCTCGTTTTTTTGGAATATAATATTGGTTCGAGTACGATATTCACCTCCATTTGTTTCTTCGTCTCTATTGTAAGTATACCATAAATTCTTGAACTTGTTCATAGCTACTGTATTTTTGAAAACCAACTTCACGAATTTATGTTTTCTCCCGCCTGAAAATCCGTATAGTTTATAATGGTCTACTAATTCATGGGACACAATCGAATTTTTGAAACGTTTGTCTAACTTTGGATTGTTCTGCAAATCGCGCACAAATGCACCTGCAATATAGTCTGTCCAATTGTCTCCCGCTTTCACATAAAAGAATGGTTGATAATCGTTTACATAAATGCAACATGTATCCCCACGTTCATTGATACCAAACATTTGTATTACAAATTGCAATTCGTCATTGTACGTGCGCGACTTTTTCATTCCATATTGCCCGCCTTCATCAGACCCCGAATCGCTGTCATTTTCTTTCTGTGGCGCCTCGTCATAAATATGAAAGTCAATCAACCTGAATGATTTTACAATCGTTGGTTTCTTTACTTTCAACTTAAGTGCCATATCTTAGGTAATCGTAATAAACAAGTAGTGTTTAGATTATTTTATCAGTTTATCAACCAATCAAATAGTTTATTCAAATCAATTTTATGCCTACTATACCAAATATAAACGCATACCAGCATTGTATGGAATAAAAAAATACACATTTACATCTTATGTATTTGAATTCTGTTTGTGGGTTATAGTTCGTCATCTGTTCAACATACTCGTTTTCTACACAAAACACAGCAATCCCCGGTATGTTTATTGTATTTGATATTATTTGTAAAACAAACCGCACATACTTTGTGTTTGCATTTTGGTATGACATAATTGGATTCTTCGAATTCGACAAAACAAACGGGACATGTTTCTTGTTCATGTTCCGTGGTGGTCATTGTTCTTATGCATTGGATTGTATCATTGCATTTATCTAGCGAACGTTGTAGATTATGCATAATAGTGTCAACGTTTATGTTTTGATGCATGCCTATACCATCGACAGTCACTTCGTCTATTTTTGGGTATAATTGTTTTGATTTACAAATCTCACCATTATATCTTTTTTTTTCCTGAGCCCATGGGTCTATATCATAATTAAGATAATTATCTACTTTTTCTTTCATATCCAACTCTTTGAAAAATTCATCTAATTCAGTTGCACTCATAATGCATGTGTAAGGTTATTGTATAAAATATTGCATATATTTTATTCAATTTTTTACTTTTCACGAACTAACGTTCTAACCCATTCTAACAAATTCTTATACTTCCGTTCTCCTCCATATTGATTGAAACCGCCATTAGATATGTTACCTATAGTAGGAAACCCACGGTACTCAATTGAATTACCATCCATATACTTGTTTTCTATTTCAGGTAAACGGTCATTTATTACTCCACTTTCTACTTCTTCAAATTGTATGTTCGACATTTCTTTTTCATTAAGACTATCCTTCATATCTTTCCATGGCTTCTTCAACTTTAGACAATGTCCACACCAGTCTGCATATATTAGTACGATAACCACTTTCGTGTTTTTTGTTTCCACGTTATCTTCTGTATCTACACCTGTATCAGTAGGGTTAAACAACCTTTTCCACATTTCATCAATCTGTTCTAGTTTGTCGTTATTTTTTTGCAACGGTTTCTTTGCTCGTTTTTTTGTCTTTGATTTTCCCTTTGATTTTCCCTTTGATTTTCCTTTTGATTTTCCTTTTGATTTTCCCTTTGAATTTCCTTTTGCATTCGGCTTTGTAGATTTGTTAGTTACTGATGTTGGCATATATCATCTACATAGATATAAATAGTATGTCTAAACCAGAAAATATCAAATATGGTACAAATATGTTTGTAATATTTACAAACTATCTTAGTTGCAAACATTTTTTTATCAGTAAAAATATATACAGATGTCTATGACTAATCGATTTTTTTTATTATTCCTGATATTCACATTTATACTAGGACTCTATGTAACTATGTATTGGAAAATAGATGTACACAATAATACAACAGAGTCTATGGAGAATAGTGCAGAAGATAGTTGTCCTAACTTGTTGATACAAAAAGGTAATGCACTTTTGTTATATGATACTACTCGCGAAGAAGACGAAAACAATCCTATGACTTTCTTTAATTTAGATGAGTATATCAACTATTTAGAGATACAAAAAACGAAGGGGAATTCATGTCCAGTTCTTTATTTACAACAAGAAAATGATGCTTATGGTGAAGATATATTTAGAATGAGACCTAGTCCATTTGATAAACAAGGCGGATTGCCTCGAGAACCCAATGCAAATGAAGGTCATTCAGGTGAGGATGTTGTTAAAAGAACGGATGCTAATCGTTCTAATCCTCCTTATAACAAAGAACAGTATCCCGGGTTTGACCCTATGGGACAGCACATTGGTGAATATACAAACATTGATTCTATACACGACTCAACAAATACACGCAAAATTAGTGACAATCCAATGGATTCGAAATGGGCTGGAGTGACGTATACACAGCAAATGGTCGATTCTGGTAAATATGTTGGAAATGAAATTACGAGTCCATCCCTATTCAACCCTAAAGTTGCCTATTATCCATCAATCCCCTCAGTAGAAGCACCACCCAAAGACATGTTATAAGTATCAGAGGAATCAACTTCTTCCATGATTCCTTTGTTGGTGCATTTTTTTTTTCTGTCAAAGTTTGGAATCCCTATTTTTACAGAAATATTTTCAGGCAATTGAGAACATTTAATATATTGCTTAATATCTTCAGCAATATACACTGTATATGGAACATCTGCGTTATTTATTGTACATTTACTTGTCCATTTATCTAATTTAAGGACCTCGTTCAGCCCACGTATTCGACCGACCATACCAAGATGTTCGTTCGGTCGTTTACCTGGCTTTCCATTGGTATGTTTTATACGCCATTCGCACGATAGCGTGTTTTTGTGATCAATGAATCCGGTTACAAGTGCGTATATTTCCCATCCCCCCCCACGTCCATGAGTATATCTAGCGCCACCTACTATTTCTTCATTGTGTTGTCGAAGCCTACGGTATGGGTCATTGGTCGACCCATTGTAAGTAAGATGACTATATTGTGGATGTTTATTCCGCAATATATAACAGTACCATTGTTCTGGGTTCTCCATTATTCTCTACACATATTGTGATTTCATTTATTCTCCGTATTTCGATTCATCAAATACATATGTATGCTTTGTATTGATTTTTTGCTTATTTTACGAACTTTACCATTCGTCTCGATTGACATGTTCTCGATACAATTAGGATTGTTTGTCAACTCTTCTATAAAATGAGTAAAGTTGTTAAAATGTTTCATAATAGCAATCGCAGTAATTGAGCTAATACCTGGAATTTGGCATAATATGATTTCTCCAATATTTTCGGGAGTTACGTTCTCTTTTTTTACTTTTTTGACAACATGACAATAATCTGCCGGTGTAGGTTCATTTTCTAATCGCGTATTTGACGATTCTGCTATATTATCTTGGGTTTCACATGCAGGTTGTATGGGTTCTCCATTTGATTGTGAAAATGTCTTAAGAAACGGACGTGTTAAATAATACGGTACTATACCTTTACAAAAATTTGCTTCTATTTTGTCTGCAAAATATAATAGCCATCTTGCAGACTCATCAAGCGAAGATGTTCTATGTACACTGAAACCTTTGAAAAATTGTAATGTAGTCATGGCTGACATAATGATTTTCTTCTCAATAGGAGTACGTAAAGTAGAGAACATACCTTCTACTAAATAGAATACGGAATGCGGCGGGAAACCGCTCGAATGTAATAATCGATATGATTGTTCTTCATATCTGCCATCTTTGATAGATGCTAACAAATCCGAAAATGATTTTCGTTCAATTAAGAGAACATCTTTGTTGTCATCGGTTTTAATGAGAATATCGCCAACATCAAGTACCTCTTTTGACAATTCGATACTAGATGGAGTGGGTGTACTACGCAACATGGTTTCGCACTTCTCAAATAAGTCGTTTTCACGTTCGTCTAGGATTATTTTCATAAAGGTTCTCGACAATATAATAAGAATGACTACATTATTATATTGTTTTATGGATTTGTTAGTTTTGATTACTCTAGACGACTTACATCATGCTGAAGTAACGCCCATTGCCGGGTGTAACACCAATAGGACGGGATTGGCGAGTTGTGGTTGTAAGAGGCATCTGTAATACAGATAATTTTTGAGATGTACCCTTGAATGCGATGGATGTCCATGAATCGCGACCGACTAAATAAGGGAAGCCGGCCTTCTTGTTTCCTCCACCTTGAGGGCGGTTAGTAATGCTGGCAATAGATGCTGTGCGTTTTGTTTGACTATAAACCATTCTTGTAATATATACTTACTAAATATTTTATTCTGTCCCGTGATATATACTAAACGCAAACCATTTAAATATAGTATATGTAATATACTATACAACTGTATTCATCTTATTTGCAGAATAATATGAACATAGATGATGATATTCGAATTGAAAAGAACAAACAAGGAATGGATACCTACATATTTGACCCGTATAATCCCCTAAATCAATTAATTACAAAAGAACAAATAGAAACTTTTTTACGCAAATATGGTATTAATTATTCGATTCACAACTTTGAATTGTACAAACGTGCATTTATTCATCGGTCATACATCAAGAGACCTCATTTAGAAAATGACACTAATAATATCGTGATTGTATCTAAACCGGATGATTGTATGCCACTGTTTACTAAATCGAATGAGCGGTTAGAATTCATTGGAGACGGTGTATTAGAATGTGTAACAAAATATTATCTGTACCGTCGTTTTCCAAAGGAACAAGAAGGTTTTATGACAGAAAAGAAGATTGCTTTAGTAAAAAATGAATCTATTGGTAAGATGGCACATGAAATGGGTTTGCATAATTGGGTAATTCTTTCAAAACATGCAGAGGGTAAACAAATCCGTACAAATATGAAGAAGTTGGGATGTTTGTTTGAAGCGTTTATTGGGGCATTGTTTCTAGATTTCAACCGTATTGAAGTTACAGATGAAGATGGTTGGTTCAAAAATGTATTTGTTACTGGTCCTGGGTTCCAAATGGCCCAGATTTTTATCGAGTCAGTGTTCGAACAGCACGTGGATTGGATAAATCTTATTCGCAACGACGATAATTATAAAAATATTTTGCAGGTGAAGATTCAAAAAGAGTTCAAAGTTACACCTGACTATATTGAACTGGCTGTACCAGATGATAATAGTGGTTATAAAATGGGGGTATTTTTATGCTTAGGTCAATCTATACATAATGTTACCCCGAACAATGCTGAATCTATAACTCGATTCAAAAACTACAATGATATCCATCAATACATGTCTATACATGGCAAGATTTTTATTTTCCTAGGCGAAGGTAGTCATAAAATCAAGAAAAAGGCAGAACAGATTGCATGCGAAATCGCAATATCAAGTTTATCCTCATTTTGAAATTTAAACTATGATGCATATACAATAAAACAAAAGATTGTGTTTCCCACACCATGTGATACAAAATGTATAACTAAATAATAGTGAAAATATCATTCAATCAGGTACTCTTTTACAATATTTATGGAACACACAATTTTTTATTATATCTAGATTTGTATGTATAGATTCAACCGTAGTAGCATTCATTTGGTTTTGTTGTATCTTAGTCATAAATTGAATAATGAGTTCTAAGTTATTCGTCATACTACTGATATTGATAGCCATTGTTACAAATAGCACGGAATAACCGCATGCTATCATAACTAAACAAATCATACCATAATTAATATTTCGTATATTTTGCGTCGTAGTAATTTCATCACTTTTATGACTTTCCAGTAACGATTCTTTCGACATTATGATATATTACTTAATATATCATAAATTATCTTTATGATAATTTATGATATATACATTTTTGTAAAATATATACTTCTAATACAAATGTACAGTCAAATCTGCTGCTGGTAAAAAAGTTTCCAAAAGCAATGTCTTACACATTTGAACATTTAAAACGCCGACCTAATCCAGATATTTTTTAGATTTTCGTTTTCTCGTTGATGGTCTTTTTACATATTTTTCACTTCTATCATATGCTCCTTTTATTAGATTTTTATAAATATGTATTGGTATTTCATTTAATACATCTTTTACATTGTTAACTAATTCATCATATGTTAATCCTTTTTTCTTTTGTAATCGCGATTTCAATACATTAAAATATCCCTCTATCGCATAATAATATAAATAATATAATATATAAATGAATAATTTATTAATTATAAGTTGTATATTTGGAAAACAATTTAAATATGTTCATCCATCTCCTGATAACAAAAATAGTTATTTTTTTACTAATAATAAGGAACTAGAAGGTGAAATTATAAATAAAGGGTGGAATTATGTTTATGTAAATAAAGTATTAAGCGATGACATTATAATATCATCATTACAATCTAAATATATCAAGTTTTTAAAATTTTTAGACAATTTTCCACAATTTCAA
>Ga0209044_1001909_pt1 | contig 12007 bp, 6 predicted proteins | sample SaaInlV_130m_DNA_FD_184655 | JGI IMG/M metagenome (GOLD analysis project Ga0209044, IMG submission 184655) | Marine microbial communities from expanding oxygen minimum zones in the Saanich Inlet - SI037_S4LV_130m_DNA (SPAdes) (version 2) | ecosystem: Environmental > Aquatic > Marine > Intertidal... | reverse complement strand
CTGTCGAACTGGACATCAGGCAGATCTCGACGGGAGCCGGCCAGAGGAATCCAGAGACCTGTTGTTGCAGAAGGGTTCCGGCGGCCACCGCACCGGTGGAAGCGTAGGGAACACCATCGATCAACAGGGCGGTCGAGGTCAGATCCGAGATCGCTTGCCAGCTGACATCGATGATTCCGCTTCCTGGCTGCGAGTCTGCGATCAGATTGTCGACCAGTGCCGGTGAAAACTGAACCGAGAGGGTGCCGGTGCCGGCGTCTCCTGGTTGCCAGCCACCGACGCGGATCCAGATCTCATCGCCGCTGCTGACCACGAGATCCTCGATCATCGAGGTGTATCCAGTGCAACCGCTGCTGTCACCGTTGCAGCCGAGCGGGACCAGCGATGCGCAGTCGCCGCCATAGGCTGCGAGAGTGGTATCGAAGGTGGCCATCGAACAGGTGGAGATTTGCACCGACCCGTTGCCCGGTGAAATCCAGCGATACCAGATATCCTGCACCAGGTCTCCCGGCAATGATGCGGAGCAAGGGGAAGGATCGAACGGATCACCTCCATCGGTGGCTCCGGATGTGTCGAAATCGATGGTGCCTGAGGAGATCTCGATGGCTCCGAGGCAATTGTCGTGGATCGGTCCGCCCAGGAGAGTGCAACAATCTTCAGCGCTACTACCACCCGAGATGGCCGCCACACAGAGAAGACGCTGCTCGCCGATTCCTGGAGCGGTGCCCCCGGTCCAACGGGTGGCGGTCGCGTCGAGAACATCGATCAGTACCGAGTCGAGGTAGATTTCCCAGCCGTCGACAGGAAGCGGTGCACTCCAGCTGGCGCTGACGCCAGCGGGAACGACCGAGCATTGCAGATCGATGGGGGGAATGGGTCCCTGAAGATCGACCACCAATTCTCCACTACCGACCGAACTGGTATTCCAGCCACCGACCCGGATGACGATCTCTTCTCCTGCAGCGACCGGGAGATCGGAGACGTGAGATGTGAACAGGGAGCAGCCGCTGCTGTCGCCGTTACAGCCGATCAGTTGAAGGGCATTGCAGTTGCCGCGGTACACCGCGATGTCGCTATCGAAGTTGGCACTGTTACATGTGCTGACCGACAGCAGTCCTGAGGTGTCAGGAATGAAACTCCACCACAGATCTCGCTGCAGTAGACCCAGCAGAGCACCGGCACAGAGTGTGTCATCCGGTGGAATCGTCGAGTCGGTGGCGTTGGTGATGTCGAAGGGGGTACTTCCGACGGTGATGCTGCTGGCACCTGCACAGTCATCGTTAGCAGGTTGTGCAGCGACCATCGACGGTATGAACAGTAACAGTAGCCACCAGTGATTCCGGGTCATCGGACACCTCTTTCCCAATCCTCCATCTTGCTGTCGATGAAGAGCGGTGCAAGCAACTGTTTGCAGCCTGATCGCTGGACTTCTGGACACAGGAGGAGGAACCTGATGCGGTTGAAGGAGCACAGTTGGCGAAAGCGCAGATCATCCGGGAACTGAGAAAGTGGCTGCCGAATCGTCGCATCCTCACCGATGCGGACGAATGCCGGCTCTACGACAGTGATGGTCTGACCCTTCATCGAGGAGTGACTCCCGGCGTCCTGTTGCTGGAAAGTGAAATTGAAGTGGTGCAGGCGGTGAAGGTGCTTGCTGGCCATCAGGTGCCGTTTGTGGCGAGGGGTGCAGGGACAGGGCTCAGCGGCGGTGCCGTTCCGATGCAGGGTGCTTGGGTACTCGATGTACACCGGATGCGAAAAATCATCGACATCGATCCGTTACAGCGGACTGCGGTGATCGAGCCAGGCGTGATCAATCTCGATCTCGATCGTGCGGCTGCTGCTCACAAACTTCGATTTGCTCCAGACCCTTCGAGCCAGCGAGCTTGTACCGTTGGCGGTAACATTGCCGAGAACTCCGGCGGGCCACACTGTTTTCTTCACGGCATGACCACTCGACATATCCTGGAAGTTCGAACGGTACTCACCGATGGAACGGTCCTCGATCTTCAACGTGATGGTGGGGGGATCGACTGGAGAGGTGCATTCATCGGTTCGGAAGGTACCTTTGGTGTCACGGTTCAGGCGAAGGTGAGATTGGTGCCGAGGCCTCCCTGTGTTCGCACATTCCTCGTCTCATACTCCTCTCTCGAGGCTTCTTGTGAGGCGGTGACAGCCATCATCGCTCGCGGTTTGCGACCTGCAGCACTGGAAATTCTCGATCGGTTGACCATCGGGGCGGTCGAGGCTTCGGTATTTCGTGCGGGTTATCCAGAAGATGCGGAAGCGGTATTGCTGATCGAACTCGAGGGTCTCACGGGTGAAGTGGAGGAGGCGGCCGAAGCGGTTCGCAGCGCTGCGGTTGGCGAACAGACCATCGGGATCGAGGAAGCGCTCGACGAAGAATCGAGAGAAAGACTGTGGCGCGGTAGAAAGGGAGCGTTTGGAGCGATGGGGAGAATCGCCAGCGATCTGTATGTTCTCGATGCAGTGGTACCGAGATCAAAACTGTCGCAAGCCATCAGCGGAATCCAGCAGATCGGTCGTGACCAGGGTGTGGTTCTGAGCAACGTGTTCCACGCCGGGGATGGCAACCTTCATCCCAATATCTCCTTCGACGCGAACATCCCCGAGGAACGAGCTCAGGTTCTGAAAGCGGGGGATGCGATCTTGAAATTGTGCGTGGCTCTCGGTGGCACCTTGTCGGGTGAGCATGGGATCGGTCTGGAAAAGAGAGATCACATGCCGCTGATCTTTTCACCACAACAACTGGAGACACAGCGGCTCCTGAGAACTGCGGTCGATCCTCACGGTCTTGCGAATCCAGGGAAGATACTTCCTGCTGGCCGTGGATGTACCGAGTCTGGGTTTCGAAACTCGGATCACCTGAAGAGAACCGAGTCGATCCTGGGCCTGTCGGAGCAAAAGAAAAGGGGTGTCTCCGGGAAGGAGACACCCCTCTAACAACACCTCCAGGACGGGTCGTGGAGTTTAACTAGCAAGCACCGGTGTAGACACATTCGGCCAGGGCATCTGGCGTCGGGTCTTCACCACAAGTATTCGGGCCCGGGGCAGGTGGCGCTGCTCCTCCGGAGAAGAGTGCAGCAAGTCCGAAGATGGCATCTGCGATGTTCACAGCTCCATCATCGTTCTCGTCGCAGGCGTCCGGACATGCGCACGCTGCGCCACCAGAGAACAAGGCCGCCAACAGGTAGATCTCATCGGCAATATTGAAACCGCCATCCATGTTCTTGTCACCGCGTCGGAATTGCGGTTCAGAAGATGGGCCTCCACCGAGAATACCAACGTATCGGACGGCAAGATCATTCTGATCTCCGCCGAATCCGCCGAACTCCCAGGATTGGCACAAGACCTTTCCACCGGAGTCGGTGTCGTAGAAGACACCTGTACCGACACCCGCACCAAAGGCCTGAGCATCGGGCTCCCAGACCAGAGCTGAGTTGGGGCCGAGAGAATCGAGGTCAGTGGTTTGAAGTTCATCGGTCCAGTCATTGCCAGTTGCCTGGTCCTGGTTGTAGGCGATGTCTTGAAGATCGCTGACGTCAAGTCCCAGAGCAGTATCGAGGCCATCCATGATCAGGAAGTTGTCACCTCCATCAGTGGCGCCATCGGCGACTCCGTCGATCAGATTGAAGTCGGTCGCGGCGTCGAAGCCCCAGACATCACCACCTTCAACATAGATGTGCTTACCTGCGGCTTGAGCGATGGCAATGGCAACACCGTCGGCGGCAGTCAGAGCACGGGCGCTGGGGTAGGTTCCGCCCATGTACCAGAGGCGCTCAAGTGAGGCATCGGTGATACAGGGGAGTTCTGCGGGTCCACCAGGAAGAACATCGACCACCAGGCCCATCGCTTCCAGGGCGGTTTGCAATGCCGCAGCACTGTCGATTCCAGAGGGCTGCTCTCCGATGACGATGATATCGCTGTAGCCACCACCGCCTTGGACATTGACATTCACTTCAGTCACAACACTGGTGCCCTGAGTGGTGCAGTTACCGACGATTTCGTAGGTGTGCGGTCCTGGAGGAGCAGCAACGTCGTCATATGCGGTAGTGCCGAAGGGCAGCGCGCTGGCCAGTACCACTCCGTCGCGAAGGACGTCGTAGTTACTGAAACCGGCAGGGTTCCAGCCCAGGGCGACATCTCCGGTGCCACAATCGACGATACCGATCACGCCTGTGAGACCAAAGTCACACAGTTCTTCGATGACCAGGTCGCCGGTCAGGATCGCGCCTGCCTGCGGATCATCCCAGGAACCGCAGCGAACGATGTAGGTGGTTCCGGCTGTGCAGGCGAAGTTGATATCGGAACCTACTCCACAGGAGTCTCCGTTACATGCGATATCGATCTTGGTACCACAAGCACCGCTGGCCTCGTAGACGGCCAGATCGGTATCGATGGTATTACAAGTGGAAACCCTCAGGAAGGCATTGGTGTTCGCCGTATAGGTGAACCACATGTCACTCCAGAAGCCTCCGAGGAAGGAGCCCGCGCAGTTGCCTCCGGCAACCGGGTCAGGACTATCCGTCATCAGCTCCAGATCGAAAGCATTTGCGCCAGAGACTGCAGGGATTGAATCGCAGCACTCATCTCCTGCGACTGGCGGTGGGCAAGGCCCTCCGGTGCACGCAACGGTGCAGGAAGCAGTGGTGGTGGAACCACCAGTACAGTCGCCGATGATCTGGTACTCATTCAGTCCCAGCGGGGCGTTGAGATCGTCATAGAAAAGCGCGTCTCCGGGCAGGGTGTCGAGGACGACACCGTTACGGAGCACCTGGATGCCGCCGCCGTATCCACCGGGAACATTGAGGAATGTGGTCCAGTCCATGGTCACGTCATTGGTGGCGCAATCGATGTTGCAGTTGAAGGCATCAAAGGGCAAGCAGCCACAGGAACCGATGCAGGAGACCTGCACGTCGTCGTAGTAGAACTGGCCGCCACCTGCATTGTAGAGGTCGAGGCACTGCATGGCTTGTTGACCACCTCCACCGAACCAACCACCGTCGGTGACGATCTGGATGTTGTTGTAGAAGGCCTGGTAGATGTTGGCGTCCAGATCCACATCTACTCTCATATCAACCCAGGCGTCGTATACCAGCGGCGCGTCGGCATAGGTGCCGCCTCCACCGGAGACGTTATCGGCGTTGCACAGGCCCGTGGCATCCGACATGTGAATCTGTCCGGACCAGGAGTAGCCCGAGCCGCTACCGTCATAGGTATTCAGCAAGATGAAGTAGTAATCACCGGCCTGTCCGGCAGGGATATATACCTTGGAAGTGAAGGAGAATGCACCGGAGGTCAATCCTCCGAACAGTCGAACCACGTCATCGGCGGGAGTCAGCTCGATGCTCTTACTTCCCCCAGCTGTGGAGTTGTAGGTGTCCACTACATCGGAATCGACACCAGGGGCACCGTCCCAGGTATCCCAGGATCCTTGTCCTGCGATTCCCGATCCGACCGCATAGCCTTCGAAGTCATCAAAATCGAGCAGTTGCGCATGAACTGCTGGAGTGCAAAAGATTGCCAGTCCCAGGCATACCGTTGCCAGAGCAGGCAAATTACGAATCCTCATCGTGAGTCTCCTTTCAGGAGATGGAACAGGGGAAGCCCCCCTCTTGGATGTAAGAAAGTGCACTCCGACGGAGAGCCAAGCGATCCTGCCGATGAAGGCTTGCATCGCAGAGCATGTCTGCCGGAAGAGATCCCAAATTTTTATCGTTAACGCAGAACCCAAGTAGTCGAGAGTCGAGCAGGAATGCAGCCCGCAGGTGAATCACCTGCGCCAGATGCGGAATCCTGATCCAATCCGACGCTGACTCCATCTTATGGGATGCAGGGGTGGTGGACAACTCGGGCAATCTGAAGCGGCTCAACCAGGAAAAAATTCCCTAATTGTTGCAATGATTAGGGTTTAGGCTCCGAACAGAGCTTCCTGGAGTTCATTAATTTGCGATTCAGATTGTTCGGATAGGGTCGAAAGTCGACTGATCGACTGGCGTGGAAGGGGTAGGAATGGCGAATTGCGATGTGACCCGGAATTACGGAAGCGGCAGTCGGGGCCTGTCATCGACGCAAGGCCAACACTCATCTCATTTATCTCACTCATCACATTCATCTCACTCATCACATTCATCTCACTCAATATCGACCAGTTTTCTCCCTGATCAGATCGAAAACCTCGATGCAGCAGAGATGGTAGCGACGGTCGGGGCCGCGACTTCGGTGAAGTTTCTCCGGGAAGAGGTGCAGAAGAAGGGACTCATCGTCAGTGGAGTGCTTCCCGATGAGGGGGGCACCGTCGGAGGGCTCTTCAGCGATCCCCGAGAAGGGCCAGCAGATTCTTGCACCGGGAGGTTCCGAGACCATGTGCTGGGAATCGAAGGGGTTCGTGGAGATGGGGGCCCCATCTTATCGGGCGGAAGGGTGGTAAAAAATGTCACCGGATATGATCTGACCCGCTTGTTGGGGGGCGCGATGGGGGCACTGGGAGTGGTCACTCGACTTCATCTGCGACTGGAATCGGCTCCTCCTTGTTGGAACATCATCCGCTGGGAGTTTCACAACGATGAGCAGTGCTGGAAGCGATTGGATCGATTGAGGGCGTTGCCTTTTGAGCCTCACTTGATCTGCATCGAACCGCAACAGCAGCAGGTGGTCATCTTGCTCTCGGGCACTGTTCGCAGTGTGGAAGAAAAGAAGGATCTCATCGTGAACCTCTCCAACGAGGCGACCTCTCGGCAGATAGATGGAGGGGAAACGATGGCGATCCATGCCCGGATGAGAGCGGACCGGGGACAGGCACTACGAGTGCGAGTTCGCTGGCAAGAGTGGAGAACGTTGCTCTCCACTGCTGGAGGTGGGTGGAAAGCGGTTTTTCCAGCGGCAGGATATGGACTGCTGCAAGGGTGGCAGCGAGGAGATCTGCTCGATCATCTGTTCGAGCAGGTTCAGCAGCTGGAGGGAAGGGTGACCGCAGAGGATCTTCAAGCACAGAAGCGATCGGGGATCCCCCTCGTCGCTGCAGATCCCAGCGATGTCCTGACGCGGAAGTTGCGGATGAACTGGGATCCACAGAAGAATCTGGATTGGCATGGGGACCGGAAATGAAGAGTCCGTTCAGCGAAATTCCAGCGCTCAAGGATTGCGTTCACTGTGGTCTGTGTCTTCCAGAATGCCCCACCTATCTGGCCACAGGAAGGGAGGCGGAGTCTCCCAGGGGGAGAATCGCTGCCCTTCGAGCAGTGGTCGAGGATCGTTCCCGGGTCAGCGATGCGATCCATGATGGTCTGGAAAGTTGCCTGGTCTGTCGTGCTTGTGAAAGTGCCTGCCCCTCGGGAATCTCGATGGAACAGCTGATGGCCAGTTATCGCCAGCAGAGTCGCCGGGAGAGATCCGACCTTCCGGCGCGAGCGGAGTCGTGGCTGCTGAGAGAAGTGATTCCATATCCAGGGCGACTCTCTGCACTGGTGAGCGGGTTGAGATGGATCGCCCCCTGGCTGAGGTGGTTTCCATTCGCCAGGGAGTTGCCGTCTGCTGAACGCTTACGCCCCGCTCCTGAAGTACCCGCAGTGATGGAAGCGGTCGGAAGTTGTCGAGGAACCGTATCACTGCTGAGAGGCTGTATAGCGGATCGTATTTTTCGGGCAGAGACTCATCTGTCGGCTCGGTTACTGAGCGAAGCGGGTTGGAAGGTCGTCATCCCCGAGGCGGGTTGTTGCGGTGCATTACATCATCATGCAGGCATGGTCGAAGACTCGCGAGATCATATGCGTCTGCGCTGGAGAGACCTGGCAGCTGGGGGAGTGGATCATGTGGTCATCGAATCTGCCGGTTGTGCTGCACATTTGAATTCCACCAGCGGTCATGAACCCGGATTTATCACCGACACTGCGACGCTGTTAGCACGGGGCGGCAACTTCAACATCCAACAGAAACTGTCGGGAAGATCTGTCCTCTCACTGGCTTGCCACCAGCAGCATTCATCACTCGATTTCGATGAAGGAACAGAATTGCTCGAGAACTGCCTGGAAGACCGGATTCAGTTACCCGCACCAGATCATTGCTGTGGAGCCGCAGGAATGTACATGCTTCGACGGCATCAACTCTCGCGCTCGATCGGTGAGGTGGCTCGCGATCGCTTCGTATCCGCAAAAGCAGATCAAATAATCAGCGGAAATCCGGGGTGCGTCCTGCGTTGGGAAAGTTTGTTGGGAGTCCAGAAGGTCATCTCACCGGTGCGATTACTCGCCCATGCCGGGGGGCTGGAGAGCATTTGAGGCAGTGCAGGATAATTTGATGTGGATGTGGCATGATCCATACCATGAAGGAAATCGGCCTTTCCTTCACCCTACTCAACTTCGAGTGCACAGATGAGAGTTCTGGGAACTCCGTTCCCTCGAATCACCAGAAGAAATGGTCGCCAGATGTTGATCACCAAAACCATGTTCCTGTTCTTGCTGGGGGTGGCCCTCCTGGCAATTGGTGGTGAATCACTGAGGGAGTGGATCTTCACCCCTCCTGTCGACGCTGCCTCCAACCCGACACTCTGGTCGATGGGGCACCAGGTGCTCAATATTCTGGTCTACCTTGGAGGGGGAGCGCTATTCCTCTATGTCTCTATTTTCAGATCTGATGTTCTCGTCCAGCAGACTGATGATGTCGTCGAGCAGGAAACAGAAGAGCAGGAATCGGAAGAGCGAGAAGTACCGAGGGTAGAGGCTCATGGAGTGTCAGTTCCAGAATCGTTGCTCCAGGAGATGAAGGAAGCGAATCATTCCGATGAGGTGCTGATCAACATTGCGAGTGATTATGACAACTTTGAATCCTCTGCATCCGCAATGCTGATTCTGGCAGATCCTGATCGTGGAGATGCTGAACTGATAGGCCTGGTCCTCACGGAACATACACCGGTGATATGGGATCAACTCGCGATGAGAGCGATCTTGATTCGCGATCCCAGCATCACGCTGAGTGAGTGTCTGAAGTTGTTCCCCTGGCCTTCCGATGAGGGAATACGCCAGATCATCGGCGAACTCCTGGACGTGCTTTACCGAAGGTCGCCTCCAGAAACAGAAGCGAAAATTGTCGCAGAGTGGATCCAGTCATGGGACGCAGATTCAGGTCCGGCATTGACGATGCTGGCTACATTTCTGGACGACGATTTCTTGAGAGAGTTGAGTGATCAGATGAATGAAGGCAAGGAATCGACCTTGAACTCGGTGACGAGTCCTTGGACTACCGACGAAATCGAGAAGCACCAGAAGGAGTGTATCGAACTGCCGGGATTCAAGGAGTACAAGGATGGGATCCTCAAGCGGCTCGAAGAAGATGCGCCCAGGTCGCTGTTGCTGGTCGGGCCCAGAGGCTCAGGCAAGGAAACTTTGATCCGCAAGATCCTCGCCGACCTGGCGGCAGATGGCTGGAGCATCGTCGAAGCGTCCGCTCAGGAGCTGGTCGCAGGGATGATGTATGTAGGTCAGCTGGAAGAACGCTGGACCGGGCTGGTCAATCAGCTTTCTGCCAAGAAAACCATCCTCTTCATTCCTGATTTCATCGAGATGGAGTCAGCGGGGCGACACATGAATAACCCCGTCAGCCTGCTCGATCGGATGATCATAGAGATCCGAAAGAAGAGATTGATCACCGTTGGAATTGTAGAAGGTGCCGAAATCGAGACGCTGCTGCGCAAGAACCGAGCGATCAGAACGGCGTTCGATCTGGTCGAGGTCAAAGCACCAGGAATCGATGAGACAGTGGAGGGGCTGAAAGTCCTGGTGAGACAGCACTGCAATTACAAGGACACGAAGATTGAAGTTACCGATGAGATTCTCAAGAAGATCGTCACCCTGTCTCAGCAGTACCTCACATCTCAGGCTGTTTTTGGATCTTCTTTTGATCTGTTCAAGTCGATCATGGAAAGAAAGCGGCAGGCAGGGGAATCGAAGATCGTGTATTCCGATGCGGTGAGCGCGATCACCGAGCGCTCAGGAATGCCCAGTGTGATCGTCGATGATGAAGAGATGCTGGATCCTGGTCAGGTGATGTCTTTCTTTCGGCAGAGAATCATTGGCCAGGATGAGGCGATCCAGTGCATGGCGGACAGGATCACCTTGCTCAAGGCGGGTCTCACCGATCCGGGACGGCCTCTTGGCGTGTTCTTCTTTGCCGGACCGACAGGAACGGGCAAGACAGAGAGTGCCAAGGTGCTTGCCGAGTACTTGTTTGGATCAAAGGAGCGGCTCGAGCGCATCGATATGAGTGAGCTGCAGACTGCAGGAGACCTGGGGAGGCTGGTCGGGTCACCCGATGATGGTCACCACGGGTCGCATCACAGTCTGCTGGATGCCATCCGCCGGCAGCCGTTTTGCGTGGTTCTTCTCGATGAATTCGAAAAGGCCCATCCGCAGGTGTGGGACATGTTCTTGCAAGCCTTTGATGACGCAAGGATGACTGATACCCGCGGACAAACAGTCGATCTCCGTCATGTGGTCTTCATCATGACCAGCAATGTTGGGGCGAGAGAAGCTGCGCAGGGGGCATTTGGATTCAATCCAGACTCGGGCAAGGAAAACCTCTACGAGAGAGCTCTGCGCGAGACTTTTCGACCGGAGTTTCTCAATCGAATCGATCACGTGGTGACCTTTCGTCCCTTCTCTCGTTCGGAACAACGTGCGCTGCTGGAAATGGAACTGAAGAGAGTTCTCTCGCGTCGTGGGCTGCGGGATCGACCGTGGGCAGTGGAATGGGAAGAGTCCGCGATCGATTTCCTGCTGTCGCGGGGATTGACCTCACAATTAGGAGCACGCCCGCTCCGCCGTGCGGTGGAAAAACATGCACTGACACCCATCGCGCACGAGATGTTGCTCCACGACATTCCGAAAGAAGATCAGTTCCTGTTCGTGCGAAGTAACGGCGAAAAGATCGAGGTCGATTTTGTCGATCCAGATGTGCCGGACCCGGAGGAGCAGGAAGCGGAACTGTCTCCAGTGGATATCACCAGTGGTGATCTTCGCGTTGGCGCCGAGGCCGTGGCGAGAGTTGCATTGCGTGGTTCGGGACGACTGGAAGAGGTACTGATTCTCGCCGATCGGGTCGAGGAGCTGGAAGGCCGGATCGAGTCGGCTTCGTGGAAATCTGCCAAGAAGGAGGACCTCGAACGGATGTCTGCCGCAGACTTCTGGAACTCCAATGATCGACTGCCGGTGCTGGCTTCGTCAGAACTGAGGGACCGTATCGATTCCGGTACCTGTACTGCACGGTCGTTGCTCGATCGCCTCGGAGGTGACGCAGAGAATTCCAGAGATCGATATCCTCCCGAGCTGATTCGTCGGCTCGCGATGCAGATTCACCTGCTCAAGAGCGCCCTACAGGTACTGGATGACGAATTGCCGCAAGATGCCTTCATCCGGATCCGTCCGATCCAGCGCGATCGAGAATCGCCAAAGGATGGAGCCCAGTGGTCGCAACAGGTCGTTGAAATGGTCAAGACCTGGGCGAAGAAGAGAAACATGACCCTGATCGAGTTCGACATTTCGTCGGCAGTGGAGGAACCGGAAGGCAGTTGGATGGCCGCCGTGACCGGTTTTGCTGCCTATTCATTGCTGGAGCCGCTGGCCGGAATCCACGAACTTGAACGGCCGGAGGAGAGTCGAAATGACCGTCGCCTCCATGCGCGAATTGATGTCGTGCCTCGCCCTCTCGGCCAATCACCTGCGGGGGAGTCTGGTGTGTATCAACAGGCACGAGAGTTGATGAAAGCAGACTCGAAGATCGGTGAAGTGGTGAGGCGATATCGAGTGGGAGAGAATCCAAAACTGGTCGATCTTCGACAGGGCTGGCGTTGCGCTTCCCCGGAAGACGCATTGGCGGGTGACTTTGACCTGGTCGGAAGTCTGGCGGCACTGAGTCGATGAGGCTGGTCGATGAGGCTGGTCGATGAGGCTGGTCGATGAGGCTGGTCGATGAGGCTGGTCGATGAGGCTGGTCG
>Ga0209044_1001903_pt1 | contig 12028 bp, 10 predicted proteins | sample SaaInlV_130m_DNA_FD_184655 | JGI IMG/M metagenome (GOLD analysis project Ga0209044, IMG submission 184655) | Marine microbial communities from expanding oxygen minimum zones in the Saanich Inlet - SI037_S4LV_130m_DNA (SPAdes) (version 2) | ecosystem: Environmental > Aquatic > Marine > Intertidal... | reverse complement strand
TCACCCTCTCCACCTGGAACATAATAAATTCCAAGAACAGTTCCAGTAATCACCAATATGATGAAAGAAAGGAATGAGATTCCACCTAGGCAATATAGTGGATACCAATACCAAATTATTCTCAATTTGTATTTTTCAGCGTGGGTAAGTGGCATTTGTCTATGCATGTTGTAGTAAGCACCTTTTGACATATTCCAGTAGTCTTGTAGTCTAAATCTAGTATCAAGCCAAGAGAATACCCAAAGGAATGACCTCTCAGCAACCCCCATTTTTCCTGTAGATTCAACAGCGCGAAGAATATCTCTGCGAGGCATATCTTCTGATTCCTTACGCAGAGTAAAAGCAACAAGAACCACTACAAAGGCGATGAAGAACCAAAGAATCCAAAACATTGTTGTCATATCATTTCACCTCAATCGCAATATGTGTACCAATCCACATAATCTGGTAATCCTTCGATCATATCGCCATTCATTACTATAGGAATCAAAGGTAATCCTACAGGGGCAGGTCCACCAGTTCTTCGTATTCCTACATACTTGAAGTTTGAACCATTAGAACGGTTTGTATTGGCATTCATCTCCAAAGCGGTAGGGTCAAAACGGGAAGAGTGACAAATGCAGAATAATTTTGTTCCACCATCATCGCCCCCTCCAGCCGTCCATGTGTCTTCAGTATAGGAGTTAGAAACTAATTGCCAACCAGGAATACAGCACAAATGAGTACATCGCCCAAAAATCATTATTAAATTTTCAGAAGGTGATAATCTTGGGTCGACATCTGCTAAATCATCAAAATGTCCGACATACTTGCCAGTTCCATCATATCCTTCCATAAATTGGAACCTTGCTTTACCATTGGTAACTGGGCTGCCAGCATTCTTTGCATGATCTACATATGTTACTACAACTGGAACACCATTCCAAACACCAGATGCACCAGATGTCCCGGTAGAACTTTTTGCGGCCTCAGCAACGAAAGCAGACTTCGTCATTGGTTGTTCGTGCATAGCACCATACCATGCTTCATCTTCACGACCCTTTGCCCAGAACTTAGCAACTAGGTCTCCTCCACCGCCGCCACCCGGTGGTAGCAATAATGAAGCGAATCCTAGGACTCCAAGAGATGCAGCCAAAACACCAGTAGCAGTGTTGAATCCATAACTAAGGAATTGGCGTCTATTAATCAAAGAATCACCAACTGTTTTTGCAGAGGAGTCTTCGCTACTAGGGGCGGGTTTTAGGTCATATTCACGAGACATAATATTCACCATTTGTACTCCTGCCAGTCCTTTGGATGTTCTGGCACGAATTTATTTCTTGCATGTTTGACGATGATTGTATCAGGTAGGACATATTTGAGATAGATAATTCCCATCATCGTAAGAGTAGTGAGGGTCATTGCAAGGTGGAACGAGAGTTGTTGTTGGTCCCAGTGGTTAAACAAGCCATAAAGCATAGAAAATGCCCAGTAGCAGGACCAAAATAATCCCCATACAAAGAATAGCATTGTCAAATTTGATGCTCCCGATGGCGCCAATGTTGCGCTAATGATTGAACCTGGTTCTGCAGGATTGAATACTCCATGGTCAATCGCCGACTGCATTTGGTCCTCGGTTAAGGATGCATCTTGCAAAGCAGTTCGAGCATCATCAATAGTAATGCTTCCATTTGCTACACCTCGCAGTAATGTGGTGATTGTATCGTCCATCACTGATCACCTCTTCTCCTCAACTTGTAGCGAAGTCGCAATACATTACTGCGTCCCGTGTATGATGTTGAGAAACCATATCTAAGCAATAAGCCTGAGAAAACAACTACGCTGATAACGGCACAAAAACCGAGTATTCCAAGCCAATGAGCTCTCAGTGCAGCACCCATGTGGTGTAAGTCCACTCCGTGAGAAACAGGTTCAGGTGGACTGACATTGCCATCACCAGCAAACAATGTTCTTGTTCCCATTGCGATACTATCTGCATCTCCTTCCGGAAGTGCGAATAAGAGTTGGTTCCATTTATCGTCAGGCCCCGGCAATCCATCGCCCGTGACTGAGTTGCCAGTAATCCAGAAATTAACACTGCCTTCTCCTGCAGCAGGTGCAGTCCATGTTAGAATCCATGAACTGTCTCCTTGGCTTGCAGATGCATCGGTATGTGTGAGTGTCGTGACATCGTCTTGCCAATTCTGTAAATCAGTTCCAGCAAGTTCTCCGGCACTGGTTCGCATTGAGAATCCTGCCGTGTAAGTTCCACCAGCAGGACCTCCGATTAGTTGTAAGTGGAATTCATAGGTCTCACCAGCGTTCCAAGCATATGGGACTTTGTCTAGGATTACTTGAACCGAATTGTCGGCTGCACCATTGTGGCATAAGCATCCTTGTTTTGCAACATCGTCGATAGTCTCTCCAGCATTGCTTTGTTCGCCGCCAATACCGGTGTGATATGACGTTGCGAGGCTTGGAAGAAGCAACAGTGCGACCAGTCCCAGAAGAAGTGTAGTTCTAGCAGAAAAAGAGCCAACTCGCATAGCCACACCCAAGATGTTCTTAGCGACTTGCATAGACCCCTTAAACATTGCTTGCATTAGTGATGGATAAATGCTCCGCAGTGCGGCGTTTTGGATATGTCAGTGGGGCGAAGTCAGTTTAATCAAAATAAATTGCTCCGAGAATGCTAATTTGGCCACTTTTTGAGTAGTTTTTGAATTATTATGGCAAAGGTTTGATTCACTGCTTACTTCTCCCCCAGATAGGTGAGAGAGTGTCAAGTCATACCTTCGACAATATTTACAATTTGAGTTCTGAACAATTAGAGCAACTCGATGAGGCTGAGGAATTAATGCTAAAAAATTCTCTCGGTGCTGCGGAAGAGTTGCTGCTTGAAATGTTGAAACAAGATGAAGAATGCATTCCAGTATTGTCCAATCTAGGTCATTTGTATGGTCGTCATTTATCAGAATTTGAGAATGCAATAAAGTATTATGATATTGTACTAGAATTAGAACCTGATAATGCTTGGGCAAGGGATGCAAGACGACGTTATTTGCGTTATGTTGAGTAGAATCTTGAAACGCTAGTTACTGCCAAAGTTCATTGAGGTTCAACGCCGCCATTAGGATGATGGAAGCCTCACAAATCCTAATTGCCGGCGTTGGCGGTTTGGGCTGTGCATGGGCAAAGAAGGCTTATGAAAAGTGTGGAAAAGGTGCAGATGTAGTTCTTATTGATGCTGATGATTCAAGTTTATCTGGTTGTGAATCAGCTCATGTATTACGATTGGGGCATACACTAGATTCAGTAGGTTGCGCAGCATTACCTCCGTTGGCCGAACAAAGAATGAGAGGTCTTGCACCTCTGGCTAGAACAATATTAGAGGATGTGGAATTAGTTGTCTTATTGGTTGGTTTAGGAGGGGGTTCTGGAACAGGCGCAGGCCATGAATTTGCTAGGCAAGCAAGGCAATCAGGTGCAGTAGTTCTCTCTGTGGCGGCCTTACCATTTGAGGTTCAAGAAACAAGGTCGAAAATAGCAGCAGAAGGACTTGAACGTTTACAACATAATGCACATATCACAGTACAATTGTCACTTGAAAGACTTGCAAGACAAGCTAGAGAAAAAGGAACAGCGTGGCAGATGGGTGCTGAATGGATTGAGGATCTTGTCGATGGCCTAGTTCGAACATTACTTAGAATGGGATTAATTAATTTGGATTTAATGGACTTGAGGGCTATTGTTGACAATGAAGGCGGAGCAACAATGTTGGTTGGAGTGGGCCGTGCAGATGACCCAGAGGGAATATTAAATTCTGCAATGATGGCACCTTTGGCAGAGTTAGATGTGGGTGGTGCTAAAGGTTGCTTAATCCAAATTGAAGGTGGCCTTGGAATGACAATTGGTCAAGTTGAAACAGTTGCAAGTATGTTTACCGCTGCCCTAGATGTGGATGCCCAAGTTATTCTTGGAGCAAGAGTGAGTGAGGATTTACACGATTCAATTAGGGTTGTGACGTTGCTATCTGGAATTGAGTGAACAGTTAGTCATCCAATTCGATTACATCATCATTCCATTCAATATCATCACTGATAGTTTCAACTTGTTTGTTCCAATCGATTGTTGAGTCATCCTGCCAATTTTCTTCCATTTGCTGGGTGTCCTCTTCAACAATCTCCACCAGTTCATCAGTTTCAACTATTTCTTGCGAATCAACAACTTCTTCCACATTCTTTTCAGCCTCAGGACGTTCATTATTCTCCTCCTGATTATCTTTTGAATCTGAATATTTTTTGTCAATTGCTGATTCAGCAATGCGCCTGATTTCAATATCTTGATCTCTACTTCCTACAAGTTTTTTCAATACCGAACGTTGCATCCACAAGATTGTCAACACTACTACTAAGTGGCCAGCAATCATCACATTAGTAATGTCGTCAAGAACTACTGTTAGCATCGCAACCGAACCTGCATATGCATAACCAAAAGCCAGTCCCCATGGCAGAGCACTATTTTGGTTGAAGAATGGCAATTTGGAATTAATACCTCTGGATGTTAGAGTCCAAATCGCCATAAATACTGTAAATATCATTAGAAGAACTTCTTCAATAAGCAATTCTGCACCGCTGGATGTTATCGGTGCTAGGTCGAGTTGACGCCAAATTGCTAATGCGTGCCAAGTGATGAATGCCTGTGCCATCAAAGTCCACTTCCAGGTAAATGCAGACATCGCAGCATCTCTAGAAGCAGCGACTCTTGAACGCCATGACAAAGTAACCGCAACAGTATGTAATCCTATAGTTGCTAACAGAAATGGTAGATTACTAATCAATATGTTTGCAGGAACTATTTCATCTCCTTGCAATAAGTGAAATATGCATACTCCAATGAATCCAATAAATATCATTGCAAGACCGTGAATTATTGATTGAGCCTTAGGGTTACCATTTTTCGCAGTTGATTGAGGGAGTTGGGTAGCGGAAATAGCAGCTATCCAATTTGAGAATGAACGCCCTTGAATAATACTCCAAATGATGAATAACGAAGCGAGTGCGAGAGGAATTGTCCCCTCAAAAGCAGATAATGCGCCGTTATCGGAGAATAATGCCAATAATCCGGCCATAGCAATAACAGATATGGCTAATGGAAATATGCAAATTCTAAAACTAAAAATAATTCTTTTGATTCGACCAATTTGGTCATTTGTTGATTGTGCTTCATCAATTTCCTGCAACTCCTTACTCGGTAGTTTTGTTACCCGTTGCACAAAAGAACTGTTTGATAATGCTGCTGTAATAGCATAACCAAGAGTGATTGAAGTAAAACACATTGCAGAAAATGTAGTCAAGTTATCAAAGTTAGCCGTGATGTAAAATATCGTTGACAATATTACTATCAAAGCGATATGTGGTAGAGTTTGGGGCGATAACAAAGTTTTGATTAGGCCCCAAATTGATGTCTGTTGATTTGCCAAATCGTTGAACACAGAATCCTCCCCATTCACAATTTCTGTTTCAGAATCAATTGTGGAGGCGTCAGCCTCTAACTCATCTGCCACATTTTGAGGGGGTTGGTCTTCCATTTTCAGTGTATGGCAAGAATAATCATGTGAAATCTAATTGAAGGAGTATATCTTGCCTTAGAACATGGCAAAGAAACTGTCCAAGGCTCTGCGTGGAAAAAGACGCTGGTTTGGAGTTGCAGTTTCACCTACCAAAGTAACTAGAAATGATTTACAAGAATCATTGGATCAATTGCAAGAACTATTGGCTTGTGAGAAGAAATTAAGGTTGATGGATTTTTTTAACAGCAGTAGCGAAATTGCAAAGTCTGCTCATACTAACTTAGGTGACTCCTTGCCAAATTGTCAGTTATTTGGTGACGAGGGGTTCGCTATAATTGAAGTGCCTCATGAGGTTTCAAATGAGTTCAGGGCATTACTTGACAACGCCTCTGGTTATGCAGAATACTCAATTCATAGCATGAGTATGAGCGGAAAAATCCGTTTGATTAGGCAGAGATTATATTTGCCCAAGCCTAAGAGAAATAACCGTTGAATCATTGCGTTCTCCATCACTATCTTCATCATGCCATTGTGGGTGGCATACAATATGTCGGGCGGGGGTACAGCACCAGCAATGAAAATGAGCGATGTCTTCATTTTGGTATCTATTTCAATATTAGTTGGTGCATTTATCATGCATTCTTGGGTTGAACCAATTGACATTAGCAATGACAATCCACATGCAATAAATGCCAGTCTGAGTGACGGGGATGAAGTAGAAATGCAATTCGCTGCATCAAATGCTACAACTGTGACCGTCGAATCTAATGGAGAAGTGATTAAAGAAATTGTATTGTCAGAGGGTGCGAAGGAATCATTTACTTTTGAAGTAGAAAATAGTGGCGACTATTCATTTGTTATCTCAGTTGATGGTGATGATGATTCATCCACTACAGAAGTCGTTATCTCAATTGACCGACAGTTAATGTTGGATAAGATGGTATATCCGGTGGGTGTTTTGCTGTTAGTATTTGGCTTGTACAAGCGAAAAGAAGAGAATGAATTAGAACATTCAGAAGATCAAATAATAGACGCTGAAATAGAATCCTAAACGCTGTAATTTCAGCTGTAATTGGGCCAAAATAATTCTTCTCCTTCATCTATTTCAATTGATGTTTCTGAATTTGTCAAAATTTTCAAATGGCCATTTTCAAACAAGGAAATAACTTCGCAAACCTCTCCTCTATAGATTGGGTTTCCCAAAGAAAGTGATGTATCTTTTATTTCATCAAGCGTCAGCTGTAATAGTTTTTTAGAAGAATAATTTGCAATTTCACTTCTTTGCTCAATAAGTGAAGATAATGCGGCATTTATCACCTTTGAAAAAGTTGATAATTCGAGTTCGAGATTCAAACTTTTCTTTAGGGTCGCAATCTTAAAATCGTGTCTATCAAGCGGTTTGTCAGAGAAAAGATTGACTCCGATTCCCAGAGCCATTCTAATCTCAGAAGCGATACTTCTTCCTTCGAGTAATACGCCGGCAACTTTGGCCCATTCTCCCTTATCATCTTCCAGCAATATATCGTTTGGCCATTTGAGGCGTATTCTATCATGTAGTTCGTGCATTGAAAGCGCTCTTATCGCATCAATGACAGCCAATCCCCCTACTAATTGTAGGTCGGAGTGAACCAATTTTCCTTTCCCATCATGAACCATCCAAGAGCCTGCAAACGAACTTGATACACTGGTCCAATTGCGCCCTCTCCTTCCTCGGCCTTGAAGTTGCTTTTTGGCCTGAATGAATGTGCCGATAGGTCCGCCTTCGTTGAGTAAAAAATTATTCGTAGACTCAATTTCATCGTATGCGCTAATAGCGCAATTGGAAAAAGGATGCCAAATAGCATAAACAGTCAATTCTTCACCATCTTCGAATTGTTTGCTTGAAACCTTGCGGCAAGAGAGTCCGTTTTGGAGGCAAACACGCTTTGTATCATTCCCTCTTTGGTTATTTGAAACAAGAATTAGAGCCATTCCATTGCCAGTCATTAATTTGCCAGAGGAAAGTAATTTTGCCAATCTAGAAATTAGCCCGATTGGATCTGTATCAAGAAGTGCAGCCTCTTCAAGGGGTCCGAGAACTTCTTCGGATGAATTTGGTAATTGCAAATAGGGTAAATTCCATATAATCAAATCATGAAGTTCTGCTCCTGCCCATTGGTTGATTTCTCCATCTTCACTTGGCCCTGGGCCACCCTCGCGGACATCGATCTCAATATCTGCAGTTTTTGCAGATTGCCTAGCCGCTATCACCGCAAATGGATTGATGTCACAAGTCCTTACTTTCCATCCTTGCCGAGCTGCCAAGAGTGACAATGCGCCACTGCCACAGCCAATTTCAAAACATCGTTTTCCACGTCCAGCGCCGAGTCGAATGAGGGCATTGGCAAGGAGGTCTGTATCCTCTCTTGGGGGGTAAACTGTAGGTGGGACGGTAAGTGTAAATGATTCTCCCTTTGGAGCTTGCCAAATAATTGATTTTGTTGGGCGATTTAACCGCTCAATTTCTTGCACGGCACTCGCAAAATCAAAGGGGCCATCGTCCGTCATTGTAGGTCCGAGGCAGTCATAGAACGAAGCCTTTATGCCTGTGGGCTTTCAACAGAATAATGCGCCCAACGGCTTGGATGGCGATATTCGCCCGACCAATCGCCATTCGTGGGAGCGAGCTTCGCCGATGCGAGGCAGTATTCTCCGTTGCCGTAACTTATATTAGTAGTAGGCTGGACGGCCCTAAAGCCCAAGTTGCTACTTTGGGCCTGTAGCTCAGTCAGGTAGAGCGTCGGACTTTTAATCCGATGGTCGCGGGTTCGAACCCCGTCAGGCCCGCCTGACTGAGTGGCAGGCTAGGGTGCAAAAGGGGTACGGGGACTTGACATGGTGGTAAAGAGCGCAACAAAAAAGCGATTAATGGAACTGGGTGTCTCCGAAGAGTTTGCCCACAAGTTAGCAACTGACAGAAACATGACCGATATCAAAGGTCTTTCTTCCGATGAAATTGCAGCAACTCTTGGTGTTTCAAAAGATTCTGAGCAATTTACCAATGTAATGTCTGTTATTGCAGAGCAAGGCTCCCGTCGCCGAGCAGCAAAGAAGAGTAAGAAGATTACAATTCGTGCAAAGACTGTCGATGATTTTGACCGTCCAGAAATCACATCTCGATTCAATGCATTGAATCACGTATTAGTGCCTCACCAGGAATTGGTAGGTGCTGCAAATATCTCTGCAGAAGAACAATTTGAAGTAGAGAGCATAGAACTTGCTCCATGGAATATTGTTGAAATGGATGAAGAAACAGAAAAGCCTCGCCTGGCAAAGGAACTTCTTCCAAAGGTATTGATTACAGACCCAGTTGTTCAAGCGATTAAAGAAACTGCTGAAAAGGCTGACATGGCTGATCTGGCTGCTGATGCAGACCACACACCACTTCCTGCTGGTTGGATTGCCGACCGCATTATCAAGGTTATCCGCCGATCCCCGTCGGCTGGTAAGTCAATTGCATACCGTCTAATCGTAGAGGGTAACTGAGGGGAGGTGTCTATTATGCAAGAAATTATTCAATCATTTTTCAAAGCTCGCAGTTTGGTAAACCATCAATTAGCATCCTATAACGACTGTATACCTGCAGGTGACAGCACAATCTCCCGTATGGAGAAAATCATTCGTAATATTCGCGTCGGAACCGACGAAGAAATCGTTGATGATGAAGGTGGATACATCAAACTTGACGTAGTTGACCAAGAAATCGTCATCCGTCTGAAAGACATTCAACTCGGAAAGCCTACAATTAGAGAGGCAAATGGTGCAAACATGGATTCAACTCCTATGGAGTGCCGTCTACGAAAGTTGACATATATGTCTCCAGTTTCAATCAATTTCCAAATCTATCGTGGCGGAATTCCTTCACCTCTTGAAGAGAGTGTTCAAGTTGGAAGTATGCCGATTATGATTCGTTCTCGCAGATGTAATTTACATCCTGAGCACATCATCAATGATAGAGTACTTGACCCAACAACTTCTAGCGAAGATGCGGAAATGTGGAAGGATTTGCTACGAAAGAAGGGCGAAGATCCTCTTGACCCTGGTGGCTATTTCATCATCAATGGTACAGAACGTGTCCTAATCTCAATGGAAGATTTAGCTCCTAACCGAGTTACTGTTGAAATCAACAAGCGTTCAGTAAAGAAGACTGAAGTCGCTAAGATTTTCTCTCAGAAAGATGGTATGAGGAAGCCATTGACTGTTGAAAAGCGTCGTGATGGTATGTTGATGGTCAAGATTAGTACTGTAGGTACAACACCTATTCCAGTAGTATTGCTAATGCGTGCACTTGGAATTGAGAACGACCAAGAAGTATTCCAAGCAATCGCAGGACCAACTGAGACCTTCAAGTATATCGTTGCAAACATTAACGAAGTAAATGATAATGAAGAATATGCAGTTAACAATACTCTTGAATCTCATGAATGGCTTCAGAAGAAATTCGCAGCAGGTCAGCAAAGAGAATACCGTGAAGCACGTGTTAACCAACTCTTAGATAGAGAACTTCTGCCTCACTTGGGTGACCAAACAGAGGACCGTAAGAAGAAGGCTATCTTCCTTGGAAGAATTGTCCGTCAAGTTTTAGAAATGGCTATGACTGACCGTGAACCAAATGATAAGGATCACTACGCAAACAAGCGTGTTCGCCTTGCAGGTGACTTAATCGAGGATTTGTTCCGTGTTTCATCTGGACAACTTGCTCGTGACTTGAAGTACCAACTTGAACGCCATCACAACCGTAAGAGAGAATTGAAGATTACTTCTTGCTTACGTCCAGACGTTCTAACTTCTAAGATAATGCACGCATTAGCTACAGGTAACTGGGTTGGTGGCCGTTCTGGTGTTTCACAACTTCTAGACCGAACTACATACCTAGCGGCACTATCTCACATGCGCCGTGTCACTTCACCACTTGTAAGAAGTCAGCCTCACTTCGAGGCTCGTGACCTGCACCCAACACAATGGGGCCGTCTATGTCCTAATGAGACGCCTGAAGGTCAAAACTGTGGTTTGGTAAAGAATGCAGCTCAAATGATTGACATCTCAGAGAATATTGATGAGACCGAAATCAGAGAGCGTCTTGACGAACTTGATGTCGTACAACCGGATGACTGGACCAGTGGCGATAGAATTCACGTAAATGGTGATATTTATGGTGTGCACAAGCGCGGTAAAAACTTGGTAAATCATTTCAAGTCAGCTCGTCGTCGTGGTGTGATTCCATCTGAAGTATCTATCCGATTTGATAAAGATAATAATGACATATTCATCAACACAGATAAAGGTCGTATTCTAAGACCTCTGCTAATTCTATACGATGGAACACCTCGTCTAACCAATGACCACTTGGAATCTCTCCGTACTGGAAAGATGACATTCAAGGAATTGGTTAACGAAGGAATCGTTGAGTGGGTCGATGCAGAAGAAGAAGAAGATTTGTACATCGCACCGCGTCCATTTATTACCCCTGAAATGGTTGAAGATGGTCCTCTAAAGGGACGATTGGTAACCAATGAAGAAATCAAGTGGGTAAATCTAGGAGTTCCAGGTTCTACTGATGCAGAATTACTTGCTCGTGTCCGTATGCCTAATGGTTCATGGGAAGAAGCTACATTGAATGTACCATTGTTGTACACTGAGGAACACACTCACGTTGAAATTGATCCACAATTGATTCATGGAGTATGTGCTTCATTGATTCCTTACCCAGAACATAACTCAACACCTCGTGTTACTGGTGGAACTGCAATGGTTAAGCAATCTCTAGGTCTTCCTAGTGCTAACTATCGCCTGCGCCCAGATACCCGTGCACACATTCTACACTACCCTCACCGTTCAATTACACGTACACGTGCAATGACAACAACAAATTTCGATGAGCGCCCAGGTGGACAAAACTACATCGTTGCGATTATGTCTCTTCACGGATACAACATGCAAGACGCTGTCATTATGAACAAAGGTTCAGTTGACCGTGCTCTAGGACGTTCAACATTCAACAGAACTTACAATGCAGAACGAAGAAGATTCCCAGGTGGTCAAGAAGAATTGATTGAGAAGCCAGGTTCATCTCTACAAGAAGTCAAGGGAATGAAATCTCCAGAAGCATATAATCATCTAGAGGATGATGGATTGCCTATTCCTGAAGTTGAATTGGAAGGCGGAAATGTTCTTGTTGGTAAGACCAGTCCTCCACGATTCTTAGAAGAATCAACTGGTGGTTCATTCCTTACAGCTCAAGAGAGAAGAGAATCATCTATGCTAGTACGACATGGTGAGAAAGGTTGGGTTGACAATGTATATGTTACAGAGTCACTTGATTCAGGACGTCTTGTTCGCGTAATGGTACGTAGCCATAAGATTCCTGAAGTTGGAGATAAGTTCGCAAGTCGTCACGGTCAGAAAGGAGTTATTGGACGCCTTGTAGAACCTGAAGAT
>Ga0209044_1001892_pt1 | contig 12098 bp, 7 predicted proteins | sample SaaInlV_130m_DNA_FD_184655 | JGI IMG/M metagenome (GOLD analysis project Ga0209044, IMG submission 184655) | Marine microbial communities from expanding oxygen minimum zones in the Saanich Inlet - SI037_S4LV_130m_DNA (SPAdes) (version 2) | ecosystem: Environmental > Aquatic > Marine > Intertidal... | reverse complement strand
GTTAAAACAAGAACCATCAAATGATACTGCGAATAACCTTTCTGATAATATAAAGTATTACGAACCTGGCACATATAAATACGATTCCGGTTCATATATCCCTACATATGAAGACAGTGTCTACTTAAGTAAAACAACAGGTGAATCAACAGTTACAGAGATAACGGATACTGAAGCAATAAGTAAAGGTATATGTAGTCATTATAAAGACTATCCTGACAAAATAGAAGCTGAGTGTAATAAATTAGACAAGAATATATGTGCTTCTACTAATTGTTGTGTTTTGTTTGGAGGTTCAAAATGTGTAGCTGGTAATGCACATGGACCTACTTCTAAATTAAATTATGGTGATATTACTATTCGGAATCGTGATTTTTATTACTATAAAGGGAAATGTTATGGTAATTGTGTTTCGCAGCCAAACACGACTGTACCGGTTACCGACAGTCCTACTGAAGAACCCACCACATCTAACTAATTACACCATATTGTATTATAATTTATGTAATACAATACTTTTACATATTTGAAGATTTATACACTCTGCCCTGGCCTCTTTTTTTGTTTGGTTTCCTTCAACATATAACCGTCTGTTGTTTTTCTACGAACAATTATAGTATTTTCCAAGGTATCATAATCATCGAATTTATGAATGCTATCATGACATTCTTCACAAATAGACATCAAATTTGCTGGATGATTTTTATGAAAACTCCCAATAAACCCATTTTTATCAGCATCTTTCTGATGATTTATATGATGGATTTCGTCACCCACTTTTGCATGACACATTTCGCATTTCCCACGTATCTTTTTACTATTATATCTGGTATTATTATTAGACAATTCACCACGTGTATTTGGGTAATACTTATTTCTTATTTTGTACGCTTCTTCCATAAATTCATCTTCCAAATACAACGATTTACATACTTCAAGTCCATATGTTCTTGGACCAGAACCTTCACGCAGTTTACGGTCATAGATAAGCAGGTCTGCTTCTCTGTCAAAAGTAACAGCCATATGATACGAATGTAAATTCTGTAATTTTCGAATCTCATCAAAGTCTACTATTTCATGAAAATGGGTTGCAAAAATAAAGGACGACCTATTACGATGTAATTTACTTAATCCAGCCACAAATATACTCAATGCTGACTCCATTTCAGTACCAGAACATAATTCATCTCCTAAAACCAAACTGTTTTTATCTGCCATTTTCATTATTACTCGAAGTTCTGACATTTCAACCGCAAATGTAGATAACCCTTTGAAAATATTATCATTACCCAAAATACGAGAAAATATAGCTGTATATGGTTTATACTTGAATGAACTACATGGTACAAATAATCCTGATTGAGCCATAATAACTGATATTCCAAGAGCACGAATCAGGCTTGTTTTACCCACAGCATTTGTTCCATACAATAATATCCCATCTGTATTTACACAATCTTTCTCTTTTTTAACATTACCAACACAAACATCATTGGTTACATACAATTCATTTTGTTGTATATGCTCGATTAAACAATGTCGTAATCCAGTCACATTCGCATATGACTTTTCAGCCTTGTCGTGAATTTCTGGTTTACAGTAATTATAAGTTCTTGCGATAAATGCTTTACATATAATTACATCTAATTTCGCAATATACTCGGACAAACATTCTAATTGTTCGAAATGTTCGCAGGTCAAAGCAGATATTACTTGTAGATATACTTTGGATATTGTATTATTTATTTTATCCTTTGTTTCAAAAATACGCCTAATAATTGTATTTAATCTTGGAAATTCAATATTCATACTACTTGCAGACGATTTTATAAATGATATTTCATTTGATTTAACCACCACGGTTTCATCCGGCTTAGCTTTTTCATAGTTTTCCATATGAGTTTTTAATAATTGAGAACGTTTGGAAGTTATTTGTAAGAAGGTTCCACTTTTTTCAGTTTCATGGATTTTTATATAATCCATATCACTATTTTTTTCGTATTTTTGCATAACCATATTCAAATAGTTTAAAATATCATTGAAATCTTGTTGCGAGCTATTATAAATTTCAATTAATTCATCCAATTCACTTGAAATACCCGGCTGAATAATATTTTGAGAGAAAGTTGTCATAGATGATATATTTTTACAATCGTCTAATACAAAATGAGTTTTTAAAAACTGAATTACTGTTTGGGTTTCTTGTTCTATATATAAATTTGGTTGTGTTACTGAATGAAGACCCATTATATCTTTTGTCAAATAATCACACATATCGGGTAGTTCTCCCAGACATACATTTAATTGTTGTATTATTATAATTCCATAATATAGTTGATAAATGGAAGAAGGGTATATTTTTTTTACTATTAATTGACGGCACATCTTTTCCATATCCCGAATTTGTTTCATTTGTCCACGAAAATGTTCTACAAATGCGTAATTATCATCTATTAACATCATCTCAGTCATCACATATTCTGTATTTAACCATTCCATATCAAATGTAGGGTTTGTTAGTTTATATTGAAATTTACGCTTACCCATAGGAGTACAACATTTATTCAACAACGTTAATACTGAAGATAGTTTTCCATATTGTTTACTTTCCATGATGTTGTCATCAATAATATTCAATTGTTTTAACGTGTGATTTGCCAAAATCATTCTTTCTGTTGTATTATTAAATTCTGGAATGGATATATTTCTAACTAATTCATTGTTATGCTCTTGTATAAAGTTTAACAAATAACAAAATGACTGGGTCGCGATTGTATCATTTTGAAATTCATTGCATACATCATACGTATCTTCCTTAAAAAATATACTTAATAATTGTTTAATATAACGCTGTTCGCTACATCGCTTTACATTAATAGTAATATCGTCTCCATTGCTTATTCTATGAATACTACTTGAATTAATACCTGAATATTGAATTATTTTATTCAGATCATTGTTATCAAATGGGGTTATCATAATAATCTCACTTGGAGAATACACAGATATATATCTTTCTAATTCATCAAATGTGGTAGTATTCATATAAAAACTGGTTTCGTATTGAAAAATATACGATTTACCAGTAAAAATATTAATAACTGAAATACCATAAACAATTGTATCACGTATATTAGCAGCAGTCTTACCTTTTCGTTTTATAGGTTTATATGTTTCCATCCATATACACATAATATTATTAGTCATAATAGGAGAACTATCCGTTTCGCATGAAATTAATGTTCCTGGCGAATACACCTTATCTAAGACGCGATTTATTACTTTGCCTTCCTTTTCTTGAACGTATACTGGAATTGTATAACCGTATTCAGTAAGACGAGATATATATTTATCTAGTGTGTAATCGCGAAATCCAGCCATCAATACAGCACCATTATCGTATGTTATTTTTTTTTCGGACATATTTAACTGACATATCTCCGTAACTTCTACTATATTACTTCCACTGATTTCATTATCATTTGTCTTAATACCATATATTTCAAAAAACGCACCTACTTGCAATAATACTACCATTTTTTTACCATATTCTTGACGATATTTATCGGTTAATGTAAAATATTCAGTATATATACTGACATTACTTGTAGCTTCTGCTTTCATAATTACTACTATGTTCTCAATATTTATTTTTATATCTGTTTTATATTCTTTATTCTATGTAATTGTAAAGCATTATTATGACATCTTGTATTACATTTAATAATACGTATATACGACGTCTTCTACGAATAGCATATCGTAAAAAATACATACGATTTAATAAATAATCCAAATTAGATATTATAGTTCTATCTAAGGTAGTCATTTTCAATACTATTTGGTCTATCATTTCGAGTATTGTTCCTACACTACGCCGAATACGAATATAATTTGAAAGCATATACAACGCATATAATATTTTTTTTATTTCGAATATAGTTTCTATATATGTATTTTCGGGGTATTCAGGTTCCGGTTCTGGTTCTGGTTCTGGTTCAGGTTCAGGTTCAGGTTCAGGTTCAGGTTCAGGTTCAGGTTCTGGTTCTGGCTCTGGTTCAGGTTCTGGCTCTGGCTCTGGCTCTGGTTCAGGTTCAGGTTCTGGTTCAGGTTCAGGTTCTGGCTCTGGTTCTGGCTCTGGCTCTGGCTCTGGTTCAGGTTCTGGTTCAGGTTCCGGTTCTGTCGTAATTGGGGGTAATACGTTTTCTTGAAATTGACCTATTATATTCCCGGGTGGTGCTGTATTCTGAGTTACATCAACAATTTGGGTTTGTGGATTATATGAATAACCCATACCAAATGTAGTGCTTGCTTTCCATACCAAACACGTAAAATGTCCGGTTCCTGGAGAATATCCTGGATTATTAAAATTATACAATTTTATTTCATCATACCATAAGTCTATACTCTTCTTTATTAATTCCATCATATTATTCCCTTGACCTTGGAAATAAGCTAAGTTCTCTCCATATCTTGCGTCATTACTGTGTTGAAATAGATTATTACTCACAAGGTAATATGAATATTCTTGTGAAAATTTTGCGATGGTGTCATCCCATTTTAGTGGCGGAGAATCATGACGTGCTCTATAAGCATTTATGTAGTCTGTAATTTCTTCTTTTTGTTGTTGAGTTATGATTGGTTGTTCAATTGACATTTGATATACATTTAATCTACATTATATCATGCTAAATAATATTATTTCGGTATTTATTGTTACCATTTATGGTAAGTATATATACAATTGTAGAAATATGAATACAATTTTTACAATTAACGATTTGTAAAAATTGATTTTAACAAATCTAATAATCGGTCTACAATAATCTAATCAAATATACGAATATGGACCTTGTCCACGCCGATGATTACGCAAATTTCTTAGATATAGATGATAATGATATATTTATACGAAAATACTCAGATGATAACGTAGCTATATATAATAAACGATTATCACCATCTCCTGACATTACAATCATTCCCAATTCATATAAACCAATACATAAATATCCTATGCATATCCCTATCATATCTTCATATGCGAGTGTTAAAATATTATACTTCTTATTTATAATCGTAATAATATACGTTATTGTGTATTATCTATTCGGCACCGTTAATGTAATTGTATAGTAGCGTATCAGGATTATGATTATGTATTTCTCCACATACTAATGATAAACATTCATACATTTGACGTAAAACATCGTTCGGTGTTATCGAACCAACCTTAATTAACCCATGTTTTATTAGATGTTTTTTTACTTCTTGTATAGGAGTTTGTTTTAGTAGCTGTTTTTTCGTTGAAACCCGATTCCGTATTGTTTTGTTTGAAACAAGTACAGAAACCTTAGGAGCTACTTGCGACCTTCCCACTTTATAAGTCCGTCGTAAAGTTTTACGTCTTTTTATTTGTTTCGGTTTATTATTTGATAATTTCTTCAATATATCATTCCTTTGTTTTATTTCACTCATTCGTTTCATACCATCATTTATTTGTTTTTCTATGTTACTTGTTTGCGTAATGTTATTCGGTTGATTTACTATATTAGGTAATGGTTGAGAAGGTGTATTATTAACACTTGGTATAGTTGAATCCAATTGTATATTACCACCAACTTGAATTGGAGGACGATTACTTTGAGTTTTATTCAAATAATTTCTATATGTTGGTAAATTCCCATTCTTTAAACATCCATACTTAGGTACAATTGTACTGTTAATGGGCGTAATTTGACTATAACTTTCAGTAGGACGCAAAGTAGTAGGTTCTATCGTCGGATATCTTCTTAATGTGGTATTTTTTGGAACATTATTATCATGTTTTTTTACTAATCGTTCCAAATATGCGCGAGATGAGTTATCAAAATCAGTATTAAATTTACTAATATTTTCACTATGATTTACTTGTTTTTGGGATACAGTTTCAGGTTGATGATTATTTGTATGTAATCTTTTATATCTATCTTCTTGTTGTTTTCGAATCATATTTAATAAAGATTGTTTTCTCAATGTTTGTTGTTTTCTATTTACTGGATTTTTTACGCGTATTTTATCCTTGGTGTTTTGCTTTGGTTGAGATTTTTTTGTTTTATTATTAGAAAATGAGAAATCATCCATGTTTATAGATAATATTTTCTTATCACTCATATGTATTTCTTTTAGTATAATTACTAATACGAAAAGAAATATCCAGTCACAACTAATATTATTATTTTCCTAAAATAAGGTATATTACACATACAATGACGAAATAAATAAGTTATCTTTAGTTTCTTTATTTACTAACATAAGAGCTAATCCTGAATCCATATCATTTTTTGTAATTTTTTTACGAATATCCTTGTGTTTACCATATATACGTCGACTATGACATATTTTTACATAGGTTAATAATATTTCTACGTCTCTTCCATAGCTTTTAAGATGTTCTTTATTTGTATGAAACCATTTTTCACTTAACACATTGTCATCTATAAATTGCCATTCGGTTAATTCTACTTTTTGTTTAAATATTAGCATTAATTCTTTTGGTGTATATGTATCTATCGAAAAACGCCATATAAACCGTGACTTTAATCCTTGATTTGCTTTAAAAAACGTATTGTTCAATTCATCTTCATATCCCGCAATAATCACCATTAAGTCATCTTTATGATCGCTAAGTGATTCACATAAAATATCTAAACATTCCTTTGAAAATGAATCATTTTGTTCTCGACTTGCCAATGAATATGCTTCATCAATAAATAAAACACCTCCTAAACTTTCATCTATTATTTTCTTTGTCTTGATAGCGGTTTGTCCCAAATATCCAGCTATTAAATCATTACGAGTAACTTTATTAAAAGTATTGTTTTTTAAAATACCCATTTTAGAATACATAGTCCCGATTATTTTCGCTATTTCAGTTTTACCTGTTCCAGGGGGTCCATAAATAACAGTATGTTTATAATCTCCACCTGAATTATTTTTATGCAATCCCTGTATAAAATATAATAATTGGTTCAATATTGACTGTTTTAGTTTTGATAACCCTATCATTTCATCTAACATGATTAATTCCTTTTTGATTTTATGTAAAGATTCCAAATCAATATTATATTCCGTATCATCTTTGTATTCATGTTTATTCAATAGGTCAATTATGTCTTTTAATGTGTTTATTTCAATATCTATTGTTTCTTCTTTAGTTTTTTTGGTAAACTCTTCCGGTATCGTAGTGTAGTCATTTAAAGATATATCTGGTATATTTGGCACAATCGTCTCTCTATTTCGTAGCGGTTTCATTGAAAAGAAAGGGTTAGTATATGTAAGATTTGTTATAGGTGTATAATCACAGTTTATTCTCGGAACATTCTTTATATTTGTATTGTTGTAATTATTTCGTATAAAACGTCGCAATACTTCATATTCCCCTGTAACAATGCTTTCATTCGTCGAATAATTATCAAGGAAGTTTATAAAAGTTGTATATTTATTCTCAGTCATTTACATAATATAAATTCAAACATCTATATTCTTTCTAAAAAATTGAATTAGCAACAAGTAAATTAATCTATGTAATTTCAGTAACAATGAAGTACGATTGTAAATCAACCATATCTTCAAATAACCCACTATCTATTCCTATCGACAAAATGTCTTCGTCTACTTACTCTGACGAAAGTGACAGTATCAAGGCAATTATTGATGCCGAAACTAAACAAATTGATGACAAAATTAATAAGATGGTCTCCGCAATACGCCCAGATGAAACTATATTATTAGACCATCTTGGAGTTTATACAGAAGAACCATATAATCTGATTGAATCATATTTTGACGGAAAACATCTTGAACGTTTAGTTAGACATCAATTAGAATCATATAATAATTTTGTCAATTTTCAAATACAAAAAACAATACAAATGTTTAATCCTGTTATCGTCCGTTCCGAAAATGACTACAATGAAAGCAAGGATAAGTATTTTCTTGAAGTATTCATCAATTTTACTAACTTTAAACTTTATCCTCCACAAATTCATGAAAATAATGGAGCTACTAAAACAATGTTACCCCAAGAAGCAAAAATCCGTAATTTTACATATGCGTCAACGATGACAGTTGATATTAATATTAAATATGTAATACGTAATACAGAAAATATGGATACACCTAAGACTGTTGAAAAGATTATTCCGAAGATAAATATTGGTAAATTGCCTATTATGCTTAAGTCTTCAATTTGCGTCCTTACACAAAATCCTCATATTAGTCATCAACAATCAGGAGAATGTTCTATGGATTGTGGAGGTTACTTTATTATTAAAGGTTCAGAAAAAACGGTATTAGGACAAGAACGAGCAGCAGAAAATAGAATATATTGTTTCGACGGTAAAAATACTACAAAATGGAGTTGGATAGCTGAAATTAAATCAGTACCCGACTTTAAATGTATTTCACCCAAACAAATTGAAATGATGATTGCCAGCAAAAATAATGGTTTTGGTAATGGTATCTACCTGTCTATCCCACGTATTAAACAGCCGATTGAATTATTCGTAATATTCCGTGCTCTTGGAGTTATGACAGACAAAGATATTTGTAATCATATATGTCTTGATATAGATGACAAAAACACAAATGAATTATTGCGATTTCTACAGGCATCTGTAATTGACGGCAATAAGTATATGACACAAGAAAGTGCAATGGCACATATCACTACATATGCGGCGTATACACCATTGAATATGGACAAGGAAACCGGTCAACGTAAAAAGCAAGAATTCACAAAGGAAGTATTAGATTCTGATTTATTTCCACACTGTCAAACTGTAAAACAAAAAATATATTTACTTGGTTATATGGCACAAAAGCTGATTAAGACAAGTCTTGGTATTTTCAAAGAAGACGACCGTGATTCATATACAAATAAACGAATTGAATTAACGGGAACGTTATTAAATAATTTATTCAGAAATTACTTCAATAAACTTGTAAAAGAAATGCAAAAGCAAATTGTTCGTGAAATTAATAATGGTTCATGGCGTTCCATGGATGATTATCAGAGTATCATTAATGCCACAAATATTTACAAAATTATGAAGTCTACCACAATTGAAAATGGAATTAACCGAGCACTATCTACTGGTGATTTTAGTATTAAACAGTCTAATAGCAGTAAAGTAGGTGTAGCACAAGTATTGAATAGACTTACGTATGTATCAAGTTTAAGTCATTTGCGTAGAATTAATACACCTCTTGAAAAAAGTGGCGAATTAATTGCCCCCAGAAAATTACATAATACAACATGGGGGTTTTTATGTCCGGCAGAAACACCAGAAGGTCAATCTATTGGTATTGTTAAAAACATTAGTTATATGGCACATATAACTATACCTACAAGTAGTACATCACTCTATGAATATGTTGAACCATATATAAAATCTGTGAATGATAATAGTCCTAAAGATATGCATGGAAAGGTTAAAGTATTCATTAATGGTTGTTGGGTTGGAATTGCTATTGACCCTATCACATTATACAATGACATGAAAGACAAAAAATATAAAGGAATTATTAATATTTACACGTCTATTATATTCAATTATAATACTCTTGAAATTCGTATATGTAATGATAGTGGAAGACTAACACGACCTGTATTAAGAGTAAAAAATAACAGAGCTATGATTACGTCAGATATTATAGATAAAATCACATCTAAAGAATTATCTTGGAATGATTTATTGACTAACTGCAAGTTGGATGAATCGGTGATTGAATATATTGACCCAGAAGAACAAAACTTCTCTATGATCGCAATGAAAAGTAAAAACCATTATCTACAGGACATTAATGCGTATTTTCAATATACACACTGTGAAATACATCCCAGTACAATCTTCGGAGTATTGGCTTCATGTGTACCTTATCCAGAACATAATCAAGCTCCGAGAAACACATACCAATGCGCAATGGGTAAGCAAGCCATGGGTGTATATGCTACAAACTACGACCAGCGTATGGATAAAACCGCATATGTATTAAACTATCCTACTCGCCCATTAGTCGATACACGCCTCATGAACTTCATCCATCTTAATCAAATTCCATCTGGAACACAGATTCATGTCGCAATTATGACACATACTGGTTATAATCAAGAAGATAGTGTATTAATTAACAAGGGGTCTCTTGATAGAGGGTTATTCTTGGCTACTATTTACCATACAGAAAAAGATGAAGATAAGAATATTATTCGAGATGAGATTATTCGTTGTCAACCCGACCCTGCGAAAACCAAGGGTATCAAATTTGGAAATTATAGTAAACTAAACGCGAATGGATTTATCCCTGAAAATGAATTAGTTGAAAACCGAGATGTAATTATTGCTAAGACTGTACCAATTAAGGAAAATCGTAATGACCCTATGAAAACAATTAAATATGAAGACCAAAGTAAAACTTTCAGAACCACTGAAGAAACATACATTGATAAAAATTATACCGGACGAAATGGAGATGGTTACAATTTCGCAAAAGTTAGAGTGCGAGCCCTTAGAAAACCGGTTCTTGGTGATAAATTCAGTTCAAGGCACGGACAGAAAGGTACGGTTGGTAATATTATTCCAGAGTGCGATATGCCATTCACTAAAGACGGTCACAAACCCGATATTATTATTAATCCACATGCTATTCCATCCAGAATGACTATCGGACAACTAAAAGAAACTTTACTTGGAAAAGTACTATTAGAGCTTGGTATGTTTGGAGATGGCACCAGTTTCGGTAATCTTGACGTAGCCACGATAGCTAAGGAACTACAAAATCTCGGATATGAAAGTTATGGCAATGAACTGTTATATAATGGTCTAACTGGAGAACAGCTCGAAACCAGTATTTATATTGGTCCAGTATTTTATCAGAGACTAAAGCATATGGTTACAGATAAACAACATAGTCGTTCTATAGGTCCTATGGTAAATCTAACAAGACAACCTGCTGAAGGTAGAAGTCGTGATGGTGGATTTAGAATAGGAGAAATGGAAAGAGATGTTATGATAGCACATGGTATTTCTCGTTTCTGTAGAGAAAGGATGTATGATGTTTCGGATAAATATAGCACACATGTTTGTAATAAATGCGGTATGATTGCGGCTTTTAATGATGGAAAGAAAAACAGAATGTATGATACTTCGGACTTTAGCGTACATTCATGTAAAACGTGTGATAATCATTCTGACTTTTCAAAAGTAGATATGCCATACGCATATAAACTAATGTCACAAGAATTACAAACTATTAATGTTGTACCAAGACTTATTACCGAATAAACATTTTACACATTTGAATATTATATAATAAAAATAAATATTTTTTTACTATACGGATTATCCTAACGAACATTATATTAGTTTGGAAAATTAGAACTTACAGTCGTACAATTGCCTTTATCAAAAACCGCACTATATTGAACTTCTGATGGCATAGTTCTGGATGAGTTACTATATGTAAATACCCAAGATAAAGAGGCTTCAGTAGCACCACTCTTAATACAATCATATATTACCTTTTCAAATTGTGCGTATGCACCCCGATTAATAGATAATTCTTGAGGAAATATATTAATCGGTTGATTGCCATAACCACCAAGTCGGTTTGCCATAATATGACCGGCATCACAATTTTTTGAACCATCATCTTCCATTATACGAGAATATTTTTGAGTACAGTCAGTTGTGTCACTTCCATTGTCAAGTGAATCTATTGTTACAATACCTTCTGCTGATGATATAACTGGAACATCATTTTGTTGAATATATGTGTAATGAATAGTTGAACCACCATTTCCCATTACTAAAGTATTGATACCAATTACCGGACATTGTACCGTCGTACATATACAAGAACTTGTATTACTTGCTACTGGTAAAATAGAAGACAATGATATAATACCTATTGCGAACAAAGATGCTAATTGAAACATTATACCATATACGGATAAATTTTGATTAGTAAACAATATATTACCGAACAAATTACTTAAATATTAGTTTTGTAAATAACATATATAATCCTTTTCTTATGGAAGATAAGTACATTCAAAA
>Ga0209044_1001883_pt1 | contig 12151 bp, 17 predicted proteins | sample SaaInlV_130m_DNA_FD_184655 | JGI IMG/M metagenome (GOLD analysis project Ga0209044, IMG submission 184655) | Marine microbial communities from expanding oxygen minimum zones in the Saanich Inlet - SI037_S4LV_130m_DNA (SPAdes) (version 2) | ecosystem: Environmental > Aquatic > Marine > Intertidal... | reverse complement strand
CAAGAAGATTATAAAAAATGGGTTAAATCAATACCCCCAACAGATGGTACAAAAGATTCTTTTCGATACTAACAAAAATTACAAGTTTATTTCAATACCCAAAACTACCAATTGAACTAAGAATACAACAGTTACCAACACAGATCCTAGAAGAATTTTAAGAATTTTAGACACAGTACATTAGATATTTTTGGTCAATGTAAATGGTTACTATAATTTCCATTAGTAACTAATCGCACACATTCAATATTTTTGTAAATTTAATCTAGAAAATCCTCATCTAAATGAGATTCATGAGATTCTGTTATGGGTTTGTTTGGATTTGGTAAACCAAAGGAAGAAAAAATCATTGATCTTCAAGTTCTTGAGGGATATGATCGAAATGAAAGAAGGGGGACAATTAGTATTGATTCGGACACTATGGATTTGTTATATGCTCCAAATGTAAAATACTATCAATTATCCACGGAACCTGACGGTTTTTTTATAGAAATTAACAATGACCCCTTTGGAAATGAAGCAAAACAATTCAAAAGAAAGGTAACTGCAAAATTTAGTCCATTGTTCCCACGTGATGAAGGTAAAGGAATTATCAGAATCAACTACGACTGTATGCTAAACGGAAAAATGCATCTAAACAATATTGTCTCAGTCAAACAAGTTCCTGCTTATTTTGCTGAAACTGTTGTGGTTGAACCACTTGTTAAAAGAGGTGACACGATTAGATCAGAATATGTTCGGGGAGAACGATTAGGGCATACTGTATACAAAAATGAAATATTTATGATGGATATGTTGAATTTACCATTCTTAGTAATTGGCGTTAGTCCTGCTCGAAAATCAGGTAGTTATGCACTTGTAGTAAATGAACATACTCGTTTTGTAATTGCTCCTAGCGATAGGGCAGTAGAGTCTATCTAATGTTTGTCTCTAATCGACCTTTTGTAGACAATCTTATCTAATTGAATTTCCTGAGATTCTGTTATGGGTTTGTTAAATTATGGAAAAAAGAATTCGTAAACATGATACTGACGAACAAAAGGCTAAACGAAAACTACGAAGTCAAACTCCTGAATACAAAGCAAAGAAAAAGGAATATGAGCAAAGTAAAAGGGGAAAAGAACTTGCCAAAAAGCGTAGACAAAAACCTGAAAATAGAGCAAAGAAAATAGCTTATGATAAAAAACCTGAAAATATTGCAAGAAGAAAAATAATTGATGAAAGTCCTAGAAGAAAAGCATGGAAATTATCTTATGACCAAAGACCTGAAAATAGAGAAAAACAAAGAGCACATCGTGCTGATCCGGAAGTAAAAGCTAGAACTGCAAAACATGATGCAACACCAGCACGTAAAGAAAAGAGAAGAGCGTTTAATGCAAAATATGAAAAATTACCTCACAGAAAAGCAATTAAAAAAGCCAAAGAAGATGCAAAGAGATTAAAAATTCTACAAGAATATTCTCAACGTCTTTCAAATAGTAATGTCCCATGCTGTAATTGTTGTGGAGAAAATAGTTACATTGAATTTTTAGATGTGGATCATATTCTAGGTAAAAAAGAAATGGATTCAATACCTGAATTAGTAGCAATAGGATATTCATCAAAATTAGTAGCTAACAAATTGAAAAATTGGCTTATAGACAATGATTTCCCAGAAGGCTTTCAAATATTATGTAAAAATTGTAATGGCGCTAAAGGACTCTACGGAGTATGTCCACATGAAAAGGAACGTAAGGAAGAAACCTTTGCCATGATGGAAGAGCAAAGTAGTTTTGAGGCGGGATTTTAGGTTAGGATAATGACCTACAAAAAAAGACTTCACGCCCTGAACCCTTGTACTTCAAAGGAAAAGGCATTTTTGAAAACCAAGAAAAAATCTAAAAAAGATTAGAAAATAGTCAAGAAAATATTGATACGAATAACTATTTCCAACGACATTACCGAATTATAGTATACTTTTCCAACGACATTAGATATTTTTAGTGCATTTTAATGAATTCATCTAATGGGAAAAATTTTAGGAATTATTGGTGGAGGTCAACTAGGAATGATGTTAACTGAAGCAGCTAAAAAAATGCCTGAACATATTTCCAAAGTGATAGTTTTAGATCCAAATCAAAATTGTTCAGCATCATTAGTTGGAGCAGAACAAATTACTGCAGATTTTAAAGATAAAAACGCAATTGTGGAATTATCAAAAAAAGCAGATGTCATCACATATGAAATTGAGTCAGGAGATAGTGAGGTTCTAAAATCTGTTGAAAATAATGCAGAAATTAATCCATCTCCAGAAACTCTAAAAATAATTCAAGATAAATTTTTACAAAAAACATTTTTACAAAATAACAACATACCAATTCCAGAATTCATCAAGGTAGAGAGTCTAGATGAAGTTAAAGAAGGTTTAAAAAAATTTGGATATCCAGCATTACTAAAAGCTAGAAGAGATGCATATGATGGAAAAGGTAATTTCAAAATTGATTCAGAAAATGAAGTTGAAAAAGCATATGATTATTTCAAAGGACAAAAACTGATGTTAGAAAAATTTGTACCATTCAAAATGGAGGTATCTGTAATTGCTTCAAGAAACACCAAAGGTGAAATTAAGACATTTCCATTAGTTGAAAATATTCATGAAAAAAACATCTTACGTCAGACAATAGCACCTGCTAGAACAAATAACGAAGTATCTCAAAAAGCTTCAAAAATTGCTAGTGATACCATGAATGTTTTGAATGGTGCAGGAGTTTTTGGAATTGAGATGTTTGTTACACAAGATGATGATATTGTAATTAATGAAATTGCTCCCAGAGTGCACAATTCAGGCCATCATACACTGCAATCTAGTAAAACATCTCAATTTGAACAGCATTTGCGAGCAATTTTGGGACTGGATTTAGGCAATACTCAATTAATGCATAATACCATAATGTACAATATTTTAGGAAATTTAAATTTTGAAGGAGAATACAAAAAATTGGATTTTTCAAAAAATAATATATTTTTGAAAATGTATGAAAAGAAAATTTCTAAACCTTTAAGAAAATTAGGTCATTTGAATATAGTTGGAATTGATAATCAAACAATTGATCAATTATTAGATGAATTATCTCAAATCAAAGATTTAGTAGAAGTCAAATCTATCTGATTGGTTTTTATGTTGTGAATAGTGAATTCTAGTATGGCACTAAAAGCAGCAATGATACTGGCTGGAATATCTATCGTATTATTGGTACTATATGGTGCTGATGTTGCAGTTACAATGGGAAGTTCTGACAATGAGGGATTTTTGCCATTAGATGATATGCAACGAGGTATGGGATTAGGTGGTCCAGCAATTGTTTTACCAATTATTGCATTCTTTATTGCCCTTAAAGAAAAATCAAAAGGGTTAGGTGGATTAATCATTATTTCAGGAATTTTAATTCTAATTGGTGGTCTTGCAATGATAGGAACACCGGCACCAGAAGGAGTGGAAAGAAATCCATTGATGCTATTTGCACCTGCAGTAATTCAACTTGCATTAGGTGCAATTAAAATAGTAAAATCCTAAGAGAGTACATATGCCAATTTGTACTAAATGCAGCAATGATGTCAAAAAAGTTTACGATTGTGATCATACAAAATTTGAAGATTATTGTGTAGAATGCTATACAGAACTTCATTATTACATCACGGAGAATAATAAAGACGAAGATGTTAACTGCTAGAGAAATTGCAATCTATGCTCTAGGCAAAACAGAGGGAGTGAATTCATTAGCAGAAACACTTGGAAAAGGCATGGATGATGAGAAATATATTGAATCATGGAATAAAACATTGAAATTATTGGGAATTGAAATGAAATTAGAAGATCTAGAAATAATCTACAATGAATTTGCTAAGAAAATGGAAGAGGTTGTTAGCGACACAGAAACTAACGAAATAAAGAAAAAATGAGAAAATTTTGATATAGTCGACAAATGTGAAATTAATATTGAAAGCAATTATTTTAGCAGGAGGTAGGGGTAAAAGATTAAGACCAATTACAGATTATGTTCCAAAGCCACTAATTCCAATAAACAACATTCCAATTATAGAATGGCAAATAAAATATTTAAAAAAATTTGGTATTTCAGAAGTGATTATTTGTTCAGGATATAAAACAGAAATGATTGAAAATTATCTAAAAAATAAAAAATTAGGAATTAAAATAACATTTTCAATAGAAAACAAACCGCTTGGAACAGGAGGGGCAATTAAAAAAGCAGTTAAGAAAATAAAAGATAAGTCATTTCTAGTAATTAATGGAGACATCATAACAAATATTGATTTAAAAAAATTATTCAAAAAAGACAATTCTATTGCAGCAATTCAATTAAGAACAAAATTTGGGATTTTACAAACAGTTGATGATAAAATTATAAAATTTGATGAAAAAAAAGAGATATCAGACCTATGGATGAATGCCGGAATTTATCACCTTAACAAAGATACTGTGAAAGAACTTCCCAATGTGGGAGATATTGAAAAAACATTATTTCCAAAATTTGCAAAAAAAGAAAAATTGTTTACAATAAAATTTAGAAACACACTATGGTATTCAATCGATTCGTTCAAAGACATGGAAGAAAGTTCAGCAGTAGTTGAAAAAATAATCAAGTAGTATAATCTATGCACCAGTTCTGTGCAAGGTAACCATCATGTATGCCACTTCTTCTACAAACGATTCATCATCACTGGTAGAAGCATATTTTGTTGCATTTTTCCAAAATCCACCGTTATTGATAGGTTTTTCAACAATATTCTGTTCTGACAATATTATTAATTATCAAATCATCGGATAATGAATAACCTCAATCAAAATTAACCTATTACTAAAACAGATACACTAGAATATCCATTATTCATAATCCAATTATGCGCATAGCATGTAGTTTAGGCTCACTATTGTCAGTAGAAGAGGTGATTCAATGTACAGAACTAGTATCTAAAACAGGAATTGATTCAATTTGGATTCCCGAAACATGGGGAATGGAGAATTTTTCAATGTTAGGAGCAGTTGCAAACAAGACTAAAACTCAAAAAATAGGCTCATCCATAATTAACATCTATTCAAGAAGTCCATCAACAATAGCAATGGGATCTGCAACCACAGACACACTATCTAATGGCCGATTAATCCTAGGATTAGGTACAAGTAGTGTACCCATAGTTGAAGATTTTCATGGAGAAAAATTTGAAAATCCAGTTCAAAGAATGAGGGAATATGTAGAAATTATCCGATTATCTTTAATGAAAAAACAAATCAATTATTCTGGAAATATATTTAATTTAAAAAATTTTACATTATTAATAGAACCAAAAAGAAAATCAATTCCAATTTACTTGGCAGCTATTAATGAAAAAATGGTCAATCTATGTTGGGAAATTGGAGATGGAGTAATTTTTTATTTACGTCCGATAGATGAAATGAAAAAAACAATTTCCAAAATGCAATCACAAAAAAATATCGATGTTGCCTGTCAAATCATCACATGTATTTCAAATGATTCTGAGGAAGCAATTCAACGTGCTAAAAAGACAGTAGCATTTTACATATCTGTAGGTAAAATATATCGAGACTTTTTAGCTAATAATGGATTTAAAAATGAGACCAGTAATATTTTTGAAGAATTTAAAAAATCAGGATTTAAATCAAATCATGAACTTGTTACGGATTCTATGTTAAATTCACTTTGTATTTCAGGCTCTCCAGAAGAAGCAAAAATACAATTAGAAAAATTTCGAAATGCTGGAATTGATTTACCAATAATTCAATTCAATCCAATTGGAAACACAATAGAATCATTTTCATTATTGAAAAAAACACTTTTGGATGAGAAATAATGGCAAAAGTAGGAATTGCAGCATATGGAATTACACCATTTACAAAAGATGATCATAAAATTGAAACAATATTACACAAATCCACAAATGATCTATTTCAAAAAAACCCCAAAATAGATAAAAAAGAAATTGATGCAGTCCTAATTTCTACAAATAATAATTCAAAATACCTATCACCGATTTTGTCAGAAATGTCGGGAATTCAACCAAAAATAGCTCATTCTATTGAAAGTCTATGTAATTCAGGCACAAATTCTATCGTTTCAGCATTTTCGTACATAGCATCAGGTCTAGCAGACATGGTTTTAGTTTCAGGGGCTGAAAGGTATGATAGTCCAGGTCAAATATTAGAGTGGGATAACTCCAGAGGAGAATTTAAGCATCCAATATTTTGGGCATCAATTTTTTCAAAATCATATAAAGAAAAATACAACATTTCAGATGAAGAATTGGCAGTAGTTTCTGTAAAAAATCATAAACAAGCAAACAAAAATCCAAATGCATTATCAAAAAAAACATACACAGTGGAGGACGTTATGAATTCTAAAAAATTAACAGATGATCTAAAACTATTAGATTGTTCAAGACCATGTACTGGAAGTGCATCAATTTTACTGGCATCTGAAGAAGTTATGAAAAAATATACAGACTCACCAATATGGATTACAGGTATAGGACAAAAAACAACTTCTGCAGGATTTACAAAAAACACTTCACTATCATCTATGGAATCTACTAAAATTGCAGGGCAATCAGCATTAAACATGGCAAATCGTAATATTTCAGAAATAGATGTTGCAGAAGTTCATGATGCATTTTCTGTTTGTGAACCAATGATATTAGAATCTCTAGGATTTACAGATCCTGGAAATGGAATGGATATGATAAAAAATTTACATCAAACAAATAATTTTAAAATTAATCCACGGGGAGGTTTAATTGGATGTGGACATCCATTAGGTGCAACAGGAATTTCACAAACTATAGAAATTATTGAACAATTACAACATAATGCAAAAAGTCGTCAAACAGATAATCCAAAAACAGGTTTAATTCATAATATGTCTGCAGCTGCTACATCATCTACAGTTTTGGTTTTAGAGAAATGAGTTTTGAAAAAGAGTTAGAACAAGGACGATTCTATATTCCTGAATGCTTGGCATGTAAGAAATTAGTATGGCCGCCATCAGAATTTTGTGATAATTGTAATGAGAAAACATCATTGAGAAAAGAGAAATTTGAGGGTAAAATTATCGAATTTTCTAGACAAAATGGGGAGTATTTTTGCATGGTAGAATTTGGGGATTCAATTAGGATAATGGCTAAAATGATGGCACTCCCAAAAAAGGACCAAATTGTAAAAATTTCAAAATGTGGTATTTCTGAAGGAAATTATTTTTTTCAGGTCATTTAAATTTTGTAAAAATATACGGAGTTTCAACATTTTGATCAAAAGTCCATACTGTAGGCAATGAAACAGTATCAATTACATCTAATTGATTTTCTTCAATAAGAGAGCTCCAACCACCGTTTGATAAATTTCCAGATAACTGTCTTTTAGTATCACTACCTGCAAAAACAATTCCAGTATTCATTTTCAAATTAGTAATAGAATTAATTTTTTTGATAATGCTTGTTGCCAAAATATCGCCACCCATTTGAGCAAGACCTCCAATAAAAAACACAGGTTTTTTTAAATTTAATTTAGAATATTCAAATTCCAATGCGTCCTCACATTTTGGATTAAAATTTTGATTTGTCTGAGAGCATATTGTATTTTGTAAATTTACAAGGACGTCATCAATTTCAATACTATGAGAATCAAAATCTAATATTTTTCCACAGTATGCAATTCTACCATCACCTGATCCTATATCTACAAGTTCCAAATAACCTAATTTTTTTGCTACCAAAGACATGACATATGCAGACATAATCCATGTTGGGTAAAATGGCTGACAGCTTGAACCATGTTTAATGCTGTTTAACCAATAATCATTGATATCTCCTTCGTATACCATACATGGGATATCCAGAATATTTTTCTCAAAAGAATTTAGATAGATGGGGTTTTTTTGTGCAAATGTGTGTAATTGTGCCAAATCTTGTTCATCAATTGAAAATTCCTTTGAAGAATTTAGGGGAATTACTTCCTGAATATGGGCATTTCCATCATAATTATTTGCAAAGTTTTGTTTTATCCTGACTAAATTATCAACTATTTCATCAATCATTAAAATTCTAAAATGATTGGGTATGATAAACTCATTGAAGTTAAGATGGATTTTTAGATATAATTTGAGAAATTTCTTGTTGAATTTTATCTAATTCGTTTATTGTATTTTTTTCCAATTCTTTAATTTGTTTAATCTCCTCATCAGAGGGTTCCATCATTAGTTCAAAACTGAGATGTTTTAAAATATTAAGATAAGAGTCACGTTTTTCAAATAATTTCTCTAGATCAAATTGTGACATGAAAAAGTATCAATTAATCAAGTATATACAAATTGAGTCAAACAAAATTACCAATACATTAAGTAATAATGTAATTACCTGCTTTACTATATCTAATTTAATAAAAAGTGGCTATGAGAAGGAAATTAAGATCAACAACAATAATGAAACAAAATTTTTTAGAAAAAAATATCAATCATCAAAAAGCAGCTAAAACAAGGAGACAGCGAGGATATCAATGGGAAGATACAATTGTTAAAAGATTCAAAAAAACAGAGAATTGGAAAGCATTCAGATTAGGTTCTCCCAGTATTGCATTACCTGATGTATTAGCAGTAAACACAGAAAAAAGTACCATATTTACAATTGAAGCAAAATCTGGAACAAGTACATCATTACCTGTACCTGCAGATCAAATTGAGCGATGTTTAGAATGGATTAAAACATTTGATATTTATAAAAACAAGCAAGTACTGCTTGCATTCAAATTCTTATCAAAAAAACGAATTGATGTTGGGGTTTACAAAAATAGAGAATTAAGAGAATTTTTCAAAATTTGGGATGAAACATTAGAAATTACTGACTGTGTTTGCACATATGATGGGAAAATATATTCTAAAATAAATGGAGAGAGAAAAGAATTGGATTTGAAAGAATGTAAAATGCCATTTAAAACAAAACAGAGAACTAGTGCCTAACCATATTTTATTTTCAAATGATTATTAAGGATAGAAGAACAATAATCGGTATGTCTGAAGATAATTCAAAAGAAGAACAAATAGAATCGACCACTGAATCATTGCTAGAAACAGTATCAGATGCAGAAGTTAATTCAAGAATAAGCTTCGAAGAATTTACAGATGAACGGGCATTAATCAGTCGTGATGCATTTGGTAAAAAACAAATGAAAATCAAGGTCTTAGAAGTCTCCGATGAAAATCCAGTCTTAAAATGGAAATTTGGAGATCGTGTAAAAGTAACAAAAATACTTGTTACCATCAAACATCTAACAACACAGGAAGTAGAGGAAGCAGAATTCAACATAGAAGAAATCGAACGAGAGTTATCCGAAAAAAGACACTATACCTCAACCAACCGATGGATCCCAACAGGAGATATAAAAAATGGCTATGTCATTGGAGACAAACATACAAGATTGATTAGTGATGCTGCAGCATTAGATTACATCGTATTTTGAGAAAAAAGTACTCATTACTAAATATTCTCTGAAAAACATTATAAACATCACAATTTGAAAATCATTATGAGTTCAAAGGAATTTGATGTAAACGGAACAGATTACACAGTTACAATTACTGAACAGGTTATTGGACATGTCAATAATTTAAAAAACTTGTACAATGCAGCATATGAAGATCCTGAAAGTTTTGAAGACGTCAGTTCAGAAATATCCAGTACAATTACAGATATTGCAAGTACAGTTGAACCAGAAGTAGAAGATAGTGATCTTGACGGATTAATTCAAGAAATTATTAAAGCAGTGGATAATAAGGCTGCAGAGATAGAGAAAGAATTAGCAGCAAAAGATAAGCCAGTTAAAAAATCAAAATCAAAAAAATAATTCCAAATTGACCTAAAACTCACATAAAATTAGGGTAAGGGATAAATTCTAATCAAAATTATACTACTAAGGATATGTCAAAAAGTTGCGAATGTGGTATATGTGATCATCATTATGAAACTGAATGTATTGAAAAGGAATGCAAATGTTGTTTAAATTTTCATGAAAGATCAGGACCAAAAAGAAAGTAGTTATTTCGTATAACAATTGCATTTTTTAGAAATGTGTTTTGTGCATCCAATTAATCTATGATCCTTACAGCCACACAAAATACATTTTTTTTGTTCAGTCATAAATTATTCAATAATTCCTTTACATCATCCATCATGTGTTTATTTTTTAATGCTTCCAAAATTTTAATTCTCATATTTTTAATTCGAGATACATCATTAGAATACAAAGGGGCCATAGTTTCAATTTCTTTTTCAAAAGAATAATCTGTCAAATATTCAGAAAATTTTGATTTAATTATCCTGAAATCAGATGAAGGGATTTTATCAGGATCAATTTTGTTAGATACAACTTTAATAAATCCATTAATTTTCAACATTTGTTTTTCAGTTTTAGCAAGATCTCCGGGCTTGTCCTCAATAGACTCAAGGATATGATATGAATCAACAATATGAGTTAAAATATTTTTAAGATATTGAACGTATGTAACCACAATTATATCAAAAAACAACATCCATCTAAAGTTTAGGAAATTAGCTTGACTCGTGTAAAAGTTTCACGTTTGCTTTAAATTATTAGCAATTATCAACAAGTACACATGAAAGATGACGCTTATCTAAAATGTGTAAATCCAAAATGTGGATTAGAATACCCAATTTCTAGTACCAATGTACAATGTGATAATGGGCACGTGTTAGATGTAAAATATAAAAATAAACCACCTACAAAATTAAAAGAGACATTTTATGAGAGAAGAAATTCAAAAGGCAGCATATTCAATGAAAGTGGAATATGGAGATTTAGAGAATTACTAAATTTTTGTCAAATTGACACAGAAAGTATTGAAGAATGCTCAAAATTTTTGGTTTCCTTAGATGGAGCTGAAGGAAGACAATCAAAACCATACCAAATGTCAAAAGCAGCAGAATTCCTAGGAAGAAATACAGAAGGATTATGGTTACAACCAGAAGGATACAATCCTAGCGGTTCTTTCAAAGATAATGGCATGGTAACAGCTGTAACTCATGCTAAAATGGTTGGTGCAAAGAAAATTGTATGTGCATCAACAGGCAATACTTCAGCATCAGCTGGAATGTTTGCAGCAAATGAGGGAATTGATTGTGATGTATACATTCCTGCAGGACAAATTGCACCAGGTAAACTTAGTCAAGCATATCAATTTGGAGCTCAAATTGTACAAGTAGAAGGTAATTTTGATGATGCATTAAAACAATCATTAGATGATGCAAAAAATCATAATGGCTACACCGTTAATTCAGTTAATCCATTTAGAATAGAAGGTCAAAAAACAATTCCATTTAGAGCATTAGAATATTTGAATTGGGAAGTTCCAGATTGGATTGTCTATCCGGGTGGAGCATTGGGAAATACATCAAGTTGTGGAAAAGCATTGATGGAATTATACGAGTGGGGATGGATTGATAAAATTCCTCGAATTGCCGTAATTAATTCAGAGGGAGCTAGTACACTATCGGATTTGTATAATGGGAAATTTGAAAATGAAGAATTAAGATGGAATAAAGGAAATCCAAATACAGAATTGATTTCTAGATATTATGATCACTTAGATAAAGAAGGAATACGTCCAAAAACCAAAGCTACTGCAATTCAAATTGGTAGACCTGCAAATATTTTGAAAGGACTGCGAGCTTTAGAATTTACCAATGGAGTATCAACTACGGTAACAGATTCTGAAATGTTAGATGGCATGTCCGTAGTTGGTCTCAATGGATTTGATTGTGAAATGGCATCTGGTGCATCTGTTGCAGGAATTAAAAAATTAATGAATGAAGAAATAATCAAAAAAGATGACACAGTTGTAGGTATACTTACAGGTCGACAAAAGGATGCAATGATTCCAGTTGATTATCACAGTGATTCAAACAATACGTTTGCAAACCCTCCAAAAAATTAGCCTTAATTTTAGGCTCAATTAGTTCTAAAAAAATAAAATATATGAAGAGTTTAAATCCATGGGTTGTTAAATTAGGATACCAAAAGATGGTGCAAAAAAACTAAATGAGTTATACCCGTTACAATAAACTTTCAAGGAGA
>Ga0209044_1001881_pt1 | contig 12154 bp, 12 predicted proteins | sample SaaInlV_130m_DNA_FD_184655 | JGI IMG/M metagenome (GOLD analysis project Ga0209044, IMG submission 184655) | Marine microbial communities from expanding oxygen minimum zones in the Saanich Inlet - SI037_S4LV_130m_DNA (SPAdes) (version 2) | ecosystem: Environmental > Aquatic > Marine > Intertidal... | reverse complement strand
CTTGTTCTCTTTCCCTGAGTTTCACAAGAACTTCATTTTTGGATTCCTTTTGAGTTTCTAATTCTTTGATCTTTGTTTCAAGTTCTTCTTGTTCTGATTTTAAGGAATGTTCTTCATCATGAAGACGATTAGATTGAGATTTTTCCCGGTTGTCTTGAGTTTCCATAGTTGTAAGTTGAGAAGACTTGTCACGGTATTCATTCATGATTGTAGTGTGTAATTGCTCAATCTCCGTTTTTTTAAGATTGATTCGTTGTAATTCACTTGCAATTCGTGTTTGTTCTCCACCTGCATAATTTTGTTCAACAATTGAAATTCGATCATTAAGAGAATCAATATGGGATTCACTAGTACTAACTTCAGATTCAATAATATTATTTCTAGAAGTTAAATCAGAAATTCTTGTTGTCAATTGTTCTTTCATGGCAAGTATTGAAGTGAGTCTAGATTTTAAATTAGAATAATTTTCAGTAGCAGATGTCAAAGATTTTTCAGACAAGGAAAGTCTATCAGTGTTTAATTGAATTGTATTATCTAGTTTTTTGATTTTTTGTTTTCTGTTTAACATAACCTTTTTGACCAAACTAATGGATTGGAATAAACCGTCAATATCACTACTTAATGAAATTAATTTTGTGAGTTTTGAGATTTTTGAATTATTATCAATTACCACACTACTTCCTTTTGCTTCAAAGAATTCACCATCAATTGTTACTGCTTTGTATCCAGATTGAGATACATTGTAGGCAGAATCTCTAGTCTCAGTAAGCACAATATTTCCAAATAAGAAGGTCTTAAGTGCAGAATAGGCAGGATCACACCGAACATTATCAGATAAAACGCCTAAAACTCCAGGCTCTTTTGGAAGGGTCAATGTGAATTTTGGAATAGCATCAAGAGGGATAATTTTTAGTTTTGGAAGTTTTTTATTTTTTGCAACTTCTGCAATTCCAAGTAGTGTTGCAAAGTCTTTAACAACAATTGCTTTAATCCAATCAGAACTAACTGCCAAAACAGAACGCTCATATTTTTTATCCCAAGAAATCATTTCATAAACTAATCCTTCAATACCAAGACTTTCTGCATCTTCTTTTAATTTTGCAACAGTGTAATCCTCATGCATAAATCCTTTTACAGTTTTAATTTTTGATTCATAACGTGTTGCTTGTTGATCAGATTTTTCAATAATTTGTGCCCATTCATCCATATCACGAAGAGTGTGAGATTTTTTTGTTTGATAGTTTCCAATTTTAGATCTTAATTCAGTAATAGTATCAGTATTGTTTTTCATTACAGATTCTAATTGTAGTTTTGATGTGTGTAGTTGTTCAACACCAGAGTTTAGTTCATTTAATTTAATAGAATTTGTTTCAATAATTTTTTCAGATTGTTCTTTTTCATGTTGTGTTTTAGAGAATTTTAATTTTGCATTGTTTAATTGTTCATTAAGTGTTTTAATTTTTTCATCAATCTCAGATTTTTTAGCAGCAGCATCAGATTGTTCAGTTAAAACTTTTTGTCTTTGAGAATCTACTAATTCCAATTCAGTGCCAATATTATTTTTCTTTTCATTTGTTTCTTGTATGGATTCTTTTATTTTTTGAATTTGAGTATCAATGTCACTTCTAGCATCATCAATGGAGTCTAACTCAGTTCTAAGTTCAGGGATTCTCGTACCAATTCTCTCAATTCTTTTTGCAGATGCAGAAATTGCAGAGTTGTCAATTTCGTATTGTTCCATTGCAGAGCTAATTTCAGTATCCAGTGCAGACTTTGTTTGATTGTAAGCATTAGCTTCGCCCATTAATTGTGATTTTTCAGATTCTAAAGTGCCAATTTCAGTTCTTAAAACGGTTCTTTCTTCATCAAATTTGGTGACTTCAGTCGTTAAAGTATGCAAAGTTGTCTCTTTAGTGGTTTTTTGGGCAGAAACTAATTTCATTTTGTTTGCAGCAGCTATTGCTTTGTATCGATTTAATTCGCGTTCCAATATATCATGACGTAACTTTTGATTTCGTTCTTCTTCTAATTCATCTATTCTTTTTTTAATTTCGCCCATTTTGGCTAAAGCAATTTCTAACCGTCTATCAGCTTCATCCAATTGTTTTACAGACTCTATTTTCTTATCATCAAAGTAAGATAGTCCAATTAAATCTTCGATTGTTTTTCTTTTTTCCTCAGAAGTGAATTCAGAAATTCTTGTTACAGTTCCTTGTTGGACAGCATTAAGTTGTCCCAATCCTGCATTTGCCATATCCAACAAATCAAGAATATGACTTCGGTTGGTTTTCTTTTTATTTAGATAGTATGTGTTTTCACCGTTTGAATCCATTTCTCGTGTAATTTCCACCATGTCAGAATCAACAGGAATTTTTCTATCAGAATTATCAAAATGAACACTAGACCTTGCCATTTTAGGTCCACGACGAGTTCCTTCAATATCATGAATTAATGATCGCAGTTTGTCTACTCTCATTACTTTTGGTTTATTTTCACCCATTGCAAAAATAATGGCATCCAAAATGTTACTTTTACCAGAACCGTTTGGACCAGAAATAGATACAAGTCCAGGTTCGAATTGAACAGTTGTATTTTTAAATCCAAATGATTTGAAACCAAAGATCTCAACTTTTTTTACATGAACCAATGATAATTATTTCCCAGCAAGTGAGATAATCGATGGTTAACAAGTTTAGTTGACAGAATTGCATAATTTTTCTTGTTGTGTTATGATGTTTTTCGTAGCGGTAGGATAAAATAAAATATTATTTTGTTAATTGATCGCAATATTACGCCTACTATAATTACTTAGAAGAAAAAGAAAATCATGGTTAAGCTTGGATTAATTCAAACTACATCACAAAGTACAAATGAAAAAGGAATTTTTCAGGCTGTAAAAATTTTAAAAAAATTAGGAAGAAAAAATACAGACATCGTATGCCTGCCAGAACAATGGTTAAGAAATAATGAGATCAGTAATTTTGATTCAGAGTTTTCAGAGTTTAAGAAAATTGCAAAAGAATTTTCAATGACAATCATCCCAGGAGCATTTTATGAAATCACAAAAAAGAAAACATCGATAATTTCACCAGTCATCGGTCCAAAAGGGGAATTCATAGGAAATCAGGAGAAAATCCACCCTTTTGACTATGAAAAAGACAGGGTAAAGCCAGGAAAAGAGGCTAAAATTTTCAATACTGCGTGTAAATTTGGAGTGGTAATTTGTTATGATATGGTTTTTCCCAAAGTGACCAACACGTTTGTCAAGAAAGGAGCCCAGGTATTATTTTCACCAAGTAGAATAGTCAAAAGAGGGATAGAGCCTTGGCAGATGTATGTGCAGGTAAGAGCATTAGAAAATAGAATTCCAATATTAGCTGCAAATGTTCAAAATCATAGATTTGGTGGGAATAGTACCATAGTAGATTTAACTGAAAATAACAAAGTAATGACTACTAACATCATGAAACTAAACGGTGAATGTGGTGTAAGTAAAGAGTTTGATTTGAAAAAATATGAAAAGTGTAGAAAAATAAGATTTTCAGATTCAAATAAATTTCAATAACTAGTCGCCTGCAACAAAAGATTCACAAGCAGCTTTTGCTTTAACATCAGAAGTTTGTTCTATCGGATGTTTCATCAAATAAGCACTAGCAGGTTTTATTGGGCCACCCACACCTCTATCAAGAGCAATTCTTGCCAATCTAATTGCATCAATTACAATACCTGCAGAGTTTGCTTTATCATCAACTTCTAAACGAACTTCCATGTTGTATGGAATGTTTGCCCATTGACGACCTTCAATTCTCATAAACATGAGTTTAGTATTACCTAAAAACGGAATAAAGTCAGAAGGACCAACATAGATTTGATCATCATCAAGTCTTTCTTTGAGTTGACTTTGAACACTTTCAGTCTTAGAAATTCTTTTTGATGCTAATCTATCTTGTTCTTTCATGTTTAAGAAATCAGTATTACCACCAACATTGATTTGATATGTTTTTTCAATTTTTGTTCCTCTATCACTGCAAAGTTTAGCCAAAGTTCTATGTACAATAGTAGCACCAACCTGACCTTTGATATCATCACCAATACAAGGAACGTTTGCATCCTCAAACTTTTTTGCCCATTTTTCATCTGATGCGATAAAAGACGGAATACAATTAACAAATGCAGTTTTAGTATCTAAACAAATTTGGGCCCAGAATTCAGTTACCTTGTCAGAGCCAACTGGCAAATAAGATACAATGATTTCAACTCCTTTGTCTTTGATAGTTTGTTTTACCTCTTCAGCAATTTGTTCAGTTGTTTTTGTGCTAACAATAGGCTTAATTTTATTTTCAACCCAAATCCCAACTCCATCTAAAATAGGACTTTCATATATCATTGCCTCATTTTTTGGCAAGTCATCTTTAGCAATCCAATCAACCATGTTTGGATATTCATAAATTGCCTCATGCAAAGGCTTGCCAACTTTATTTTCACCAACATCAAATCCACAAACAAAATCAATGTCATGAATTCCATACCCTGATAGTTTATCATGAATAATACCTGTTACTTCTTGTGAAGGATTTTTTCTATAATATTCAATTCCTTGAATTAAACCTGAAAAACAATTACCAATACCCACTAAACCAACTTTAATTCTATCGGACAATTGAAAATTGATGTTATTAGGCGGGTTTAAAGTTTTCTTAAATAATTTAAAAATTATTTGAATTAAGGCAGAATTTTATACTTGGCATCGACGAATAAAATATGGTAGAATCTGGCCGCCCAGTAAAAGATATTCAAATCAATTCAAACATGCCAATAGAAAAAATTTTTGAAGAGTTGTCTCAATCAGGGGGATTTGAATCAGTAAATTTGTCAGAGGGTTTAGGAATTTTAACAGAGATGATTTCAGATAAACAATGTTTAAGATTTGTTTCATTTGTTGGCGCAGTAGTATCTACAGGATTAAGGGGAATCATCAAAGACATGATAAAAAACAAATGGTTTGATGTTGCAATTACAACATGTGGTGCACTAGATCATGACATTGCAAGACATTTTTCACATTATAATGAAGGCTCTTTTACAATGGATGATAATGAATTGGCAAATCAAAATATTCATAGATTAGGAAACGTACTTGTGCCAATGGACAGTTATGGTCCACTAATTGAAGAAAAGATGCAGTTGTTTTTAGAAGAAGAATATCAAAAAGGAACAAGAGAAATGAGCACTGCAGAAATATGTAAAATGATTGGAAAGCATTTAGGAGAAGATTCATTTCTTTTTTGGGCAAACAAAAATGACATTGATGTAGTAGTTCCAGGAATAATGGATGGTGCAGTAGGAAGTCAAATTTGGCTTTTTACACAAAAACATAGTGATTTTAGATTAAACTTAACAGAAGATGCAAATTTACTATCAGGCTTAATTTTCAAAGCAGAAAAATCAGGAGCATTTATGATTGGAGGAGGCATATCAAAGCACCATACATTATGGTGGAATCAATACAGGGAAGGATTGGATTATGCATTTTACATTACAACTGCACAAGAATTTGATGGTAGTCTAAGTGGAGCACTAGTACGAGAAGCAATATCATGGGGCAAAGTAACAAAGGAAGCAAAACAAACAACACTGCATGCAGAAGTTACAACAATACTACCATTTATCTACGCAGCACTTATTTCTAAATTTCAAAATTAGATAAGACATATTATCAATTAATATAAAAAAATTCAGTGTCTACAGAAATTAAAATTAAAGAATTTACAAAGTTGGACTTAGAAGAAGGTTATTTGATAGACGGATTCCCATCAGCAGGATTCAGTAGCGCAATTGCATCAGAATCAATGATTAAAACATCTCAATTCAAGTTGGCAGGAATTATTGATTCAGATAAATTTCCACCAATCAGTGTCATTAAAGATGGAAAACCAAATTATCCATCAAGAATTTTTGTCAATGAAAACTTGAAAGTTGGAATATTTTTATCGTATCTTACTCTTGATCAATCACTTCATAAAACTACAGCAAAAACAATGTTAGACTGGGCACAAAAACATAAAATCAAATTAATTGTAAGTAGCATTGCAATAAAATCGCCTGATGGAAATGAAGAGATGTTAGGTATCGGGAGTACAGAGTCAGCTCGAATGAAAATCAAGAAAGCTGGTTTGAAAGTTTTAGAACATGGAACAGTGCCAGGAATTCCAGGGACATTATTAAATGAAGGAAGTATAACAGGTCAAGATGTAATTGTAATAATTTTTCACACAGATGGGAAAGGTCCAGATTTTAAATCCAGTGCACAACTATGTATGACAATATCTAAATTAATTCCAGGAACTTCATGTAATATTTCATCACTACAACAAGAGGCTGAAAAAGCTGAAGCTACAATTAAAGAAGCAGAAGAAGAATCAAAGCACCTTAAAGATTCCATATACAGATAAAAAATATGTACATGTTAAGAAATTACAAAAATAACATAATCAAATAAAATGATTCAGTTTTTTGAGTTTACAATTTTAGTAATCATAGTTTCAGTGTCAGGAGTAATGGCACCAGGCCCTCTTTTTGCAGCTAATGTATCATACGGACTGAAAGGAGGTGCAAAAACAGGTATCAAAATGGCAATTGGTCATACAATTGTAGAATTACCATTAGTAATTTTGTTAGGCATAGGAGTATTTTCTTTAGAAATATTTCCAGAATTTAGAACAATCATATCCATTTTAGGAGCAATTACACTTTTTGTATTTGCCACATTACAAATCAAAACTGCGTTAAGAAAAGAAAAAACAAAAATATCAAATCCAAAACAAGGGCCATTAGTTGCAGGGATTTTACTTAGTGCATTAAATCCATTTTTTATTATTTGGTGGTTATCTATAGGATTCAAATTAATTTCAGACGCAATGATACTTTGGTCATTTGGAGGAATATTGATCATGTTTGTATTACATATTTGGATGGATTTTGTGTGGTTAGGGGCAGTTTCATTTTTTGCATCAAAAAGTTCAGGAATTTTATCAAATAGAAATTATAAAGTATTGATGTTAGGAATAAGTGGGATGTTGGTATATTTTGGAATTACATTTTTGATAGAAATTTAATATCAACCACAGTCTAAAATCTCAACTTGTGGAGTACAAGCATTATTAAATAAATCAATTTTTTCGATTAAAACTTCACAAAATTCAGGATCAAGGGATTGGCCATACAAATTAATTTCATGTAAAATTTGCATATGTCGTAAGCCACAAGAATCACTAGAAAAAATAAAGAGAAGTGTAATAGATATCATAAAAATAAAGAGAAGAAGAATATTTTTAGAATTAATTTTTTGAAATATCAATTTCCATTGTAGAAACATTACGTTGCTTCCCATCTTGAGAAGTAAGAGAATCAGATGAGATTCGAACATCGCTAATTTCATAACCTACAGAATCCATTCGTTTCATAATCATTTGAGACACATCAACTGCTTGAGTTATTCTTTTTCCTCTGGCTTTGATAGTGACAGATGGTCTTGTTGAAAGTTGTGTTAATGTAGCTGAAACATAAGTCATTATTGGTTTTGTACCAACAAAAATAATATTTCGTTCTTCTAAAGGTTTAGGCGTTAAAGATTCATCAGCATTTGGTTCTGGTGTTGGTTCAGGTGTTGGTTCTATGGTTGGTTCAGGTTCTGGTGTCGGTTCTATGGTTGGTTCAGGTTCTGGTGTTGGTTCTATGGTTGGTTCAGGTTCTGGTGTTGGTTCTATGGTTGGTTCAGGTTCTGGTGTTGGTTCTATGGTTGGTTCAGGTTGATTTCTAGAATCAAATTCAGATAAAATATCTTCTGCATCTTTAGATTTGTTAGGGTCACTCAATTTAAAATTCCTTTAATGATGAAATTCTCACTTGCTTTTATTTAATTTTTCAGGTTTTGCTCTTTAAGATAGTCATCAAATAATTTTTCAAGATCATCAGCATTATCACATTTTTTAATTTTTTCAACCAAGTTTTCTTCTTCGATCTCATAACAATTTAGAACATCTTGAGAATCTTTGAATCCCAACATTGCCTTGTTTTTAAAAATACAATGATAGAGTTTTTCTCGTTCCATGAGTTCAGGTTTGAACTTTACTCCACCATCATCTGCAGAAATAGGGGAATCCATGAAAATAATAAAACAGGTTTACTATTTAGATGAATAGTATCAATTCAAATTCTACTCCATATGGATTAAGCCACTAAATTGCAGATGCACATGAAAGTGATTAGTCACTTAAACAATTACAATCACAAGAAAACATTCCAGCTTTTTGCATACATTGATCATGATGCTTATTGTAACATTTGTTACAGGTCACCATTTTAGAGCGTTTCCTTATGGGTTTTTTCATGCTCCAATACATTAGAAAAGGAGTCAAGATATCCATCCCACTTGAAACTACATTGTCTACAATTGTACTTCATCAAGAATCATCTTTCTTTTTTTCAGATTCTTTGAATGCGTTTACATCATCTGTTGTTTTAGTTTTACAAGAACCAAACTTTAGTTTTTCAATTATTTTTTTAAACATACCCTGTACAGTTCTTCTGCTATATAGACCGGCGTAATGAAACAAAAAACAAATGACAAAAAATTAAACTTGTCAAATGAAACAGATGTGAAAATATTACAAAACAAAAATCCATTGCAGTAGTTTATAGGACAAAGAGTTTCAGTAAGATTAGAATGATTTTTTGGAATACTGTTCAATTAAAAGCTAAATTAGCTCGAGTCCCTCTAGGCTCGCTGTATTAATGAATTTAACACGTGAACTTGTTGTTACTGAAAAAAAGTCAAATAGCCATTTTTCAAAAATTGCATCAAACTATAAAGAATTGAGAACAACTGATGTTGATCACATAGAATACATAAAGAAACAGATTAGTGGAAAAAATAAAATGAATATTGCAGACGTTGGTTGTGGTGATGGACGCTATTCTTTAGAAATTTTAAAACATTTCAAAAAATGTTATCTTCATTGTATAGATTACAATGAAGATATGATCAAATATTTGGAAGACTATTTGAAAGAAAATAAATTTACAAACTTTTGTGCACGAGCTGGTGATGCCAGTAAGTTGTCTTTAGAGAATTATTCTATGGATTACATTATGACATTTAATGCCATACATCATTTTGATCTTGAGAAATTTTTCTCAGAAGTATATGGAAGTTTAAAAGATGATGGACGTTTGTTTATTTACACCCGATTAAGAAGTCAAAATACTAAAAGCATATGGGGAAAATATTTTCCATTATTTGGAGATATGGAAAATCGTTTGTATGAATTAAATGAATTGAAAGAATATGTTGAAAATGCAGAAATGCATGTTAAATCTACTCGAGTGTTTAGACATGCTAGAAATTCTGCTTTGGATAGACTAATTCATCAGGCTAAAAATAATCATTATTCTACTTTTGCATTATATGATGAGGAGACGTTTGATGAATCCATGAACATATTTCAGAAAAATATCAAGAAAAAGTTCAATGATCTAGAGCACATTACATGGCATGATGAGAACATTCTACTAGAAATTGAGAAATATTAAACGACTAAAATGAATATGAAAGAGTTTATCACCTGTTCAAATTGTGGTTTATCATATTCTACTAGAAACAATAAGTTATGCACTCATTGTGGGCTTACCAGTCAAACAAAGAATAGGTACTAAATTCCAATACGCTTAAGTGGAAACAAAATGTGGACATTTATGAATTGTCATAAAAAAAGTGAGGCACATCTTTGGAGATACTCAAAACATAACAAAGTTCGTAGATGCCTAAAGTGTAAATCTAAAATTCCAATTACGGATAAAGAATATCATCTCAGATGGGGCATGCATGATAACATTACAAAACAAGTGTAATGGCAGGTTACCTAGGAAACAAGTCTAGTATGATTGTACATCATTTAGCAATGATGTCCCCTGATTGTAGAATTTATTATGTAAAAAAAGAAGATAGACAATATTTTGTTCCAGATATTCTTGAACAAGCAACAAAACAAAAATTTGTTCCATGCGAGTATTGTATCAAATAAATATCAAATTAGAAGGTCACGCAATACAATAATAATCAAAAAGATGTGAAAAAGTATTGGAAACAAGAGTGGTTTTCCACATAGATTTTGATTATTTTTATGCTCAATGTGAAGAAGTGAGATCACCTGAACTAAAAACAAAACCAGTATGTGTCTGTGTCTTCTCAGATAGAGGAGGAGATAGCGGTGCAATTGCCACTGCAAATTATACTGCAAGAAAATACGGAGTCAAATCAGGAATTCCAATAGTATTTGCAAGAAAAAGACTAGAAGAAAGAAAAGATGCAGTGTTTCTGCCAGTAGATTTTGAATATTATACAGAAATGTCTGAAAAAGCAATGAAAATTATGAAAGAGTATGCAGACATTTTTGAATATGTGGGAAGAGATGAAGCATATTTGGATGTAACAAACAGAATAGAAGGGGATTTTATTAAAGCAAGTCATCTAGCACAGCAAATTAAAAACTCAATTAGAGATAAAATAAAACTTAGTTGTTCAATAGGTATTTCTCAAAATAAATTAATTTCAAAAATTGCATCAAATTTTCAAAAACCAGATGGCCTTACAATTGTATCACCAGAAAGAGTGGAAATATTTTTAGATCAATTAAAAATCAGAGCAATACCAGGGATTGGTGGAAAAACTGAAAAAATATTTTCAGAGATGAATTTAGAGACAATTCAAGATTTAATGAAATTAGATGTTTTCACTTTGAATAATAAATTTGGAAGGAAAAGTGGAACATACATCTACAATGCAGTTAGAGGAATAGATAATGAACCAGTAAAAGAAAAAGAAGGCAGGATTCAATATAGTAAAATCATGACGTTGAAAAAAGATTCAAAAGATCCACAGTTTTTGTTAGAAAATATCAGAGAGTTATGTAAAGAAGTACATACGGTGATTAGAAAAAATAATCAGATGTTCAAATCTGTAGGAATACATTTTGTTCAATCAGATTTGTCAAATAAATCAAAATCAAAAATGCTCAGAAATCCAACTACAAGCCTTGAAGAATTACAAAAAAATGTTGAGCAATTACTAACAGATGCATTAGAAAATCAAACAATCACCATCAGAAGAATGGGAGTTAAAGTTGCAGAATTATCAGAAGTTCAAGGACAAAGCGATATTACGAATTATTTTTAGAAGAATTACCTTCAGATTCCATTTTTTTTAATCTCCTTGTTTCTATTACTATTACAATCAAAATGAATGCAAATAGCCACGGCAAAAACATAATCTCACCTGCAATTTTGTGATATTCTTCCCAAGCCACAGGGTCTGTAGTAACTTTTAGAGCATACCAAGATAATGAAAAAATTCGAATTAAATTAACAGTAATGGTGCCAATTATTCCCAGAATAAAATAAATTGATTTTCTAGATCTTGGAATATTCATCTTTAACATAAATGCACCAATCACCAAAGAGAAAATAATAATACTATGAACTCCAGCCGATGGCCAAAACACTTGAAGTGCCATGGAACCATGATCACCACGCAAAAACATTACATTGTCTCTAGCTACGGCAGTTCCAAGTTCAAGTACTGTAATCACCCAAACATTTGCCTGAACAAAATACGGGACAATGTATTGTAATGGGCCAAGTGTGTCGTATGGGAAAAATGCATCAAGTGAAAGAATAACTGCTGTACCAGTAAGAAATATTGGTCCAGCAGGAGCAATACGAATCCATCTTTTTCCAAAAAAGATGGTAAGTACAACAAGAACAAAAATTGCCATCACAATGAAATCCCACATCCATGTAAATGAAAAAATTAACGGGATGTCAATGGATTCACCATATGTAATAATATCATCTCTTAAACCATGTTCCAAGGAAACCAAATATGCAATTGTAACTAATGCAAAAGGAATTGCTGCAAGTAGTCGTTTTTTCGAAATAACAATTCTAAGACCAACAAGCTCTGCAACTACGAAAATTAATGCAAAAAGATAACCACCTCTGCCCTCATTCCAACTCCAAGCTATGGAATCAGGATATGCAATAATTGCAAAAAGTATAGGGCTAGAAATAATTGAAATTCCAAAAATTAAATTCCAAT
>Ga0209044_1001858_pt1 | contig 12263 bp, 15 predicted proteins | sample SaaInlV_130m_DNA_FD_184655 | JGI IMG/M metagenome (GOLD analysis project Ga0209044, IMG submission 184655) | Marine microbial communities from expanding oxygen minimum zones in the Saanich Inlet - SI037_S4LV_130m_DNA (SPAdes) (version 2) | ecosystem: Environmental > Aquatic > Marine > Intertidal... | reverse complement strand
ATTATCACTCTAGATTTTTCTTTACCTCAGGTCTAAGTTCCAATAAGATATCTTGCTGAAATTTTTTCAAAGATTCATCTTCAGCAGTCCTAGGTCTAGGGAAATTATTACTTAATTCTTTTTTAATTATTGATGGTCTATTACTAAAAATTGCAACCTTAGTTCCAAGAACAGCTGCTTCTGCAACATTATGAGTAACAAACAGAATAGTTTTTTTAGTTTTTTCCCAAATCAATTGCATTTCAACCAATAACAAATCTCTAGTTTGTGGATCAAGAGCTGCAAATGGTTCATCCATTAACAAAACATCAGGATCCATTACAAGAGCTCTAGCAATAGCTACGCGTTGTTTCATACCAGTTGAAAGTTGGTAAGTAAAGGAATCTGCAAATTTTGTTAATTGCATCATATCCAAATATCTATGAGATATTTTGGCTCTTTCTTCTTTTGAAATTCCAGCCATCTTTAATCCAAATTCAACGTTATCTTGAACCTTTAGCCAAGGAAATAGTGCACCTTCTTGAAAAACCATGATTCGTTCAGGTCCAGTTTCAGAGACAGGACGACCATCAAAGATAATTTGACCATCATCAGGTTTTTCTAATCCTGCCACAATGCGCAAAAATGTAGATTTTCCACATCCTGAAGGTCCAACTAGGCATACAAAATCACCAGATTCAATTTTTAAATTGATACCACCTAAGGCTTTAAGCTGATGGGAATCATGGGTAAAACATTTAACAATATTCTTAGATTCCAGTTTAGTCATCTAAGGAACCTCCACAAAGTTAGAATTTGAATCAATAGTGTAAAAAATTTCAGATAAATCATATCCATTTCTTCCTAAATATCCTAAAACATTAGCTTTTTCAGCAAAAGAATAAACAGAATCATCTATAGGATCAGAAGTGATTTCAATATTAGATAATGAAATATCAACTACATTATCAGATAAAGATTGACCCAGATGAGATTTTAAAAAACTATTAAAAATATTTCTAGTTTCAACAGGGTTATCATTAATCCATTTAACTGTTTTATGATGAGAAAGAAGGAAGTTTGAAATAATTTCAGGATTTTTTTTAACATAATCAATATTTGCAATTAATAATACAGATGCAAACTGGTTATTTGGCCACAAATCTTCTTCAAAAAATAATCTATTTCCACCAAGCTCAGTTTCTAAAATTGTTGCCCAAGGTTCTGCAACCCATGCACCATCAATATCACCTTTAGCAAATAGAGTATAGATATCAGGATTAGCAATATTGTAAACAATTACAGAACCACCTTTTTCAGCAGGTTTCAAATTATTTTCAGATAAATAATTTCTTAATGAAACATCCTGAGTATTACCAATTTGAGGTGCAGCAATTTTTTTCCCTGAAAAATCAGATGCAGAAATAATTTCAGAATTTGGATGTACAATAAAACTAGCACCACCACTTGCAGCTCCAGATAAAATCCTGACATTATTATTTTCAGAATTTAAAAATCCATTAATTGCAGGTCCAGGTCCAACATATGCAATATCAACAGAATTTGCAAAAAGAGATTCTATTACTTGAGGTCCACTATCAAAAATTCTACTTTCAATTTTTGTATCTGAATTAATTTTTTCTGAAAAGAATCCAATTTCCATTCCAACTATAGGTATTGCATGCCCAATATTTGGAAAGTAAGCAATTCTGAGATTATTTTCGTGTAAATTTTCATTAGAATTAAGAATGATTCCTGCAAAAGAACCCAATACAATTATGGTTATACTGATAGAAAGTATCATTTTAATTGTCATAAAACAGCGTTATATCTGATAGTTAAATAATCATCGAATTTTAGCTTAAGCTAGTCGTAAATTTTTTCTAAAAAAGTAACAAAATCAAGCCCAACACAAAAGATAAATTCGAAAATGCTACGGGAAAGATGATTCATGACTCAAAAAGGAATTCTTGCATTTTCGGGAGGATTAGATACTTCAGTCGTTGTAAAATATTTACAAGAAGAACACGATATGGATGTAATTACAGTTACAGTAGATGTGGGTCAAGGGGATGATGCAAAAAAAATTGCCACAAAAGCAAAAAAATTAGGAGTAAAAAAACATTACAATATTGATGCAAGAAAAGAATTTGTTAATGATTACATATTTCCAGCAATTAAAGCAAATGCACTTTATCAAAAAAAATATTGTTTAGCAACAGCTCTTGCAAGACCATTAATTGCAGAAAAAGTTTTAGAAATTGCAAAAAAAGAAAAAGTAACATCATTAGCACATGGGTGTTCAGGTAAAGGAAATGATCAAGTACGTTTTGATATTACATTACGTTCTGGTTCAGATCTTCCAATTATCGCACCAATTAGAGATAAAAATTTAGACAGGGATACAGAATTAAAATTTGCAAATAAACATGGAATAGAAATAGATTCAGTTGCAAAAAAATTTAGTATTGATCAAAATTTATGGGGACGTGCAATTGAAGGAGGAGTTTTAGAAGATCCGTATAATGAACCACCAGAAGATGCATTCATTTGGGTAAAAACAAAAGACTTGCCAGATAAACCAACATATTTGGAAATTAAATTTGAAAAAGGAATTCCAGTAGAAGTAGATGGAAAAATTAAGGAATCACAAAAAATAATTGAGTACATTAACAAAAAAGCAGGTGCAGCAGGTGTTGGAATAGTAGACCATATTGAAGATAGAGTTGTAGGAATTAAATCTCGTGAAGTATATGAAACTCCTGCAGCAACTTGTCTAATTGAAGCACATGCAGATTTAGAAAAAATGGTTCATACAAAACATCAAAATAAATTCAAATCAATTATTGATGATGAATGGGCACATTTGGTGTATTCAGGACTTTGGCAAGATCCTCTTAAAACAGATCTTGACGGATTTATCGAAACATCTCAAAAACCAGTTTCAGGTACGGTGAAACTGAAAATGTACAAAGGAAGTTTAAGAGTAGTTGGTAGAAAATCAAATAATTCATTGTACAATCACGATATTGCAACTTATGGAGTAGAATCGACATTTGACCAAAGATTGGCCAAAGGATTTGTAGAATTATGGGGAATGCAGTCAACGGAAGCTAATAAATTACAAAAGAAAAGGAAATCAAAAATATGAACTGTCCAGAATGTGACGCAAAACTCAACATCCCAGAAGATGCCTCAGTAGGAGAAATTGTCTCCTGCCCTGATTGTGGAGCTGACTTTGAAATTTCTAAAAAAGAAGGATCAAATATTGAGCTTAAACAAGCAGAAAGCGTAGGCGAAGACTGGGGAGAGTAATGTCAAAAATTAGCATTATTTTTGACCGTCTAAGAACGGAAGAAAAAATGCTCCAAAAGGCAGCCGCCGAATTAGGACATACGGCAGTAATGCTAGATGCTAAAATTACACAAATCAACACAGATACTAAAAGAGAAAATTTAGATTTAGGTGAAGTTGTATTAGAAAGATGTGTAAGTTATTTTAGAGGTCTTCATTTTACATCAGCTTTAGAATTTTTAGATATTCCAGTTTTAAACAAATTTGATGTTGCAAATATTTGTGGAAATAAAATGTTCATGACATTACTTTTGAAAAAAAATAATATTCCGACACCAAAAACATATTTCTCATTTTCAAGTGAAAGTGCTGCAGAAAATTTAGAAAAAGTTGGATATCCATTAGTTATCAAACCAGTGATAGGTAGTTGGGGAAGAGGAGTAATGCCAATAAAAGATAAAGATGCCATGGATGCAGTTGTCGAAGTTAGAGATATTACAGATAGTCCTCATGATAGAATTTACTATTTACAAGAAGTTGTAAAAAGACCTCCAAGAGACATTAGAATAATTACAATTGGAGATGAGCCTGTTGCTGGAATGTATAGAAAATCATCAGGTGGTTTTAAAACAAATATTGCGTTAGGAGCAGATCCAGAAATTTGTGAAATTACAAAAGAAATGGAAGAGATGGCAATTAAAGCATCAAAAGCAATGGGAGGAGGAATTTTAGGAGTAGATATGATGGAAGATGAAAAAAGAGGTATAGTAGTACATGAAGTTAACAATACCGTAGAGTTCAAAGGATTAGCAAAAGTTGCAAAAAGAAACATACCAAAAGAAATGATAGAATTTGCTTTAGATTATGTTAAAAAATAAATTTAAAAAAATAATTGGCAATATAAAAAAATATGAACTTATCTTGGAAAATAAAACATGATAGCAATACCAATTAAAACCACGATAGAACCAAAAATTTCAAATCTATCAGGTTTTTTCTTATCTATCCAATATCCCCACAATAGAGAAGAGACTACAAAGATTCCACCATAAGCGGCATAGACTTTTCCAAAATTTTCAGGTTGTAAAGTCATGATCATACCATATGAAAATAAGATTAATCCCCCAGTTATCCCAAAAATTTTATTCTGATGATTTTTTAACCATCGCCAAATTAAATATCCTCCACCAATTTCTAATAATGCAGCAAAAAAGAAAATACTCAGAGAATTTATTACATCAATCAAATTTTTTCCCTTTTTCTAGGATAATAGAAAATTATTAAAATTCCAATTACTGCAATCATTGTTCCAATTACATCATATTGATCAGGCATTACACCATCAATTAACCATCCCCAAAAAATAGACATTACAATGAACACCCCACCATAAGCGGCATAGACTCTATGAAAATGAGTTTTTTGAAATGTTGGTACTACTCCATAAAGAAATAATATAAATCCACCCAGCGCACCTAACATCCAACTAAAATCATTTCTCAACCACAACCAAACAAGATATCCTCCACCAATTTCTAAAAACCCCGCAATAACAAAGAGAAGTAAAGAAGTTAAGATAGTTTTTGGAGACAACTTATTCACAATTATTTCTAAAACTGAGCATAAAAAGTTGCACTACTAAATTAATGATAAAATAAATTATAATTAAAGAATAAAAATTTGATAATGATTAAAACATTTAAAAATTTTTATTTAATTTTGAAAGTAACGCAGAATAAATGAAAGGCAAAATTGTTGTAACTTCAGCATGAAGAGTAGTTTGTTTTGCTTCTCGTGTAACTTTTCCCCATGAAATTGCTTCTTTAACTAATGCACCACTTAAACTTCCATCAAATTCTTGTGCAGTGGTAATATAAAATGCATAATCTAGTCCATCACGATATTGATTCCACCATAAGGTGTGATGTTTTGAAATTCCTCCACCAATCATAAATGCTCCAGATTTTTCAGCTTTGAAAACTAAACCAGATATTAAATTAGCATCCCCTATCAAATCTAATTTAAAATCATTATGTGATTGTGAGAACATCCAAATTTGACTTCCAACTGAACCATCCATGATTCCAGGAACAATTACCTTAACATCATTTTTGTAAGCCCAATATAGATAAGAGTCATCTCCAAGATGTTTTCCAATCATCTTACATATGTCAGCAGTAGTCATTTCTCTAACACCTGCTTGGTATTCTTCTTCTAAGAATGACTGCATTTTTTCTTCAATAAGTGGACCATAACTATCCATAGGCACCAATACATTTCCTAATCTGTGAATATTTTGTTCTGCTAATTCCCTATCATCCATAGTAAATGATCCTTCATTATAATGTGAAAAATGTCTTGCAATATCATGATCTAGTGAACCACAAGTTACCATCGCAACATCAAACCATTTATTTTTAATCATATCTTTGATTATACCTCTTAATCCAGTAGATACTACTGCAGCTACAAATGAAACAAATTTGAGACATTTTTCATCTGAAATCATTTCAGTTAAAATTTTTAATCCATCTGATAGGTTAACTGATTCAAATCCTCCAGATTGAGATAATTCCTCAAAGATTTTTTCAATGGAGGTGTTAGAATCTATTTCTATATCTTTTACTGGACGACCTACATCAATCATCCACAAATTTTCATTACACTGCCTATAAATCTATTGTAAAAGTAATACAAAAAATATTTGAATTAACAATATTCATGATTACTAAGTCCAAATTATTCTAATTTTTTAATTCCAATAACTATTCCATAATAATCATTATGAGATATATCAGTAATATGCAAATTAAATTTTTGTAAAATCTTTTCTATGAATGTAAAATGTACTGAAATTTGATTTGTTTTAATTTTAACTTGATCATCTGTAATTATTTTTTCCCAATTCGACATAGTCTGATCAAGATATTCAAAAACATCATCATATTTTTTTATTTCAGTATCATTCAAAACTATTTTTTATTATTACTTTTAATATTAAATCTTTCAAGAATATTTTTGATATAGACATAAATAAAAAGAAGTAATCAATACTAAGGTATGCCAGCACATAAAGCAACTTCTGAAAAAACATTATCCATTAAAAGTAAATTAATAATTATTGCAATTATGTTTGTCATCATAAATTTAATATTTTATATTGGATTTGATTCATCAGATAACTCTGAAGAATCTATCAAATTAGAAGATAATTTTCTACCAAATATGAAAGACCAGAAATCTACTGAAATAATAATTTCATCAACACCATAATCTATAGAAGTCAACTTAATCAAAATTTAGAATATTTTAGATTCAATAATATTGATGCATTTGTCGTTGTTCTAATCCTTCTTGTTCAAAATGATTATGGGATTTACCACCATCATGATGAGCATGAACATGGCCATCAACATGACAATGAGTATTATCAATTTGGTTTTTCATAAAGACATCATCAATATTTAAAATCATATTAGTTGCCTCTACAGCTGTATTGAAAATCTGTTGTTTCACAATAGATGTTTCAATAATTTTTGATGAAGTCATATCAGATATTTTTCTAAGATTATAATCCACCCCATACCATTTAATTTTATTAGTTGAATTTGCAAATTTAGCACGTAATTGGGTTTTGGTATCAATTACATTCATTCCAATATTTCGGGCCAAGGTTAATGGAATTTCTTCTACGGAATTAGCAAATTTTTCCAACACAATCTGCTCTTTATTTTCAATAGTGGAGGCATGATTTCTAATTTTTTCTGCAATAATTCCCTCAATTGCACCTGCACCTAATACAATGAATGGGTTTTCAATAAAATTTTTCAGGACTTTAAATCCATTTAAGGCATTTCTATGAAGCTCATCCAAATATCGCTTTGAATTAGCACGTAACAACAAAGTAACAGATTTTGGATTAACACCTTCAACAAAAATCATTTTATCACCACCAATAGTTTTTTCATAAATTTTTTTGGCATGTCCTATTTCATCACCAGATATTTTGTGAATATCCTTACAAGTTTTAGCCCCAGTTGCTTTTTCTAACCACCATAAGTCATTGTACTTTACTCTTCGAATGGTAATAATTCCTTTTTGTGCAAGAGCCTCCTGAACAAAGTCATTTACACCCTTTCTAGATATTACCACATCAATATCAGCATCAACAATTTTTTTTACAAGTATTTCCAAATCAGTATTTTCTTGAATTAAAAATTGACTCATTTGTTCAGGAGAAGTAATTTCAATTTCAGATTCAGATTTTGTTTTCATTGTTTCTAGGGATTCATTAATTAGTAAAATTTTTGGGTTATCAATACTTCTAGGCATTGCAGAACTATCAATTGTTTTATCAAGTATAGTGCCCCTAATTAATTGAGTTTCAGAAATATTTCCAATTTTTTCTTCAATTTTAATATCATCAGTATTGATATAATTATTTTTAAAATCCCTAATGCAAGAAATTGATTCAATCATCAAGTTTAAAATTTTTTCTTGTGATTCGTATAAATCAAAAAGAGCTTTACCATCTAAACAGGTAACAAGTAGCTGTTTCATTATTTTTTGATCTAAATTATTTGAACTTATTTTTACATCATCTAATACATTTAAGGTATAATCAAGACTTCGCTCATAACCTTTAATGATCACAGTCACAGGGATTCCCATATTTAACAAATCTTTGGCATTATCAAGTAATGAGCCTATCAAAATGGCAGAGGACGTAGTACCGTCGCCCACATGTGTATCTACAGTATTTACTGCCTCTATAACAGATTTTGCTGCAGGATGATCAACATCAACTTTTCTTAAAAATGCACCACCATGTTTTGTTAATGTGTCCTCATCAAGTATGTCAATGTATATTTTTGACATGCCCTTTGGACCTAAAGATGTTTTAACTAAATCTGTAACCAGTTTCCCAGAAATAAGATTTAGCATTTGTGATTCTTGAACACCAATACGAGAAACATCCTCATCAAGTAAACCAGGGTATTTCATCATATCTATTAAAATTACTAATTAAAAAATATTTTAAATAAAATAAAATTATTTTTGCATTGCATTATGACTTGAAAGATCATCGTCAGGTGGCTCAGATGTATTTGGATCATAGCTACCTGGCATAGCTTGACTACCATCTCCAAAGTGTTTCAAATCTTCACCGGCTATGACATCTTCCTCTGGTGGAACATAATCTCGTACATCATGTCGTGATTTTCCAGGATACTTGCTTTGTGTTGCATATGCCACAATTACAAATAACACAGTTGCAATTACTGGAGGTATCATAGTATCTAATCCAGCCCATTCCTCTGGCATAGTGAAGAAGAAAATTAATCTAATTGCAGACCCTACAATCAAAGCAGTTATAGCTGCTGGCATATTTGCTTTTTTCCAAAACAATCCAAATGTAAGAGGTGCAAAGGCACCTGCAAAAACTATGTCAAATGCTAAAATTAGGTAAATTCCAGGAGCTGGGATAAAGTAACCAATTGCTGTTCCAGCTACCATCATTGGAATAATAGTAAGTCGTGTTACTTGGAGTAATTTACTATCACTCCAATTTGATTTACCCATCCAACGTCGTCGAATTATTCTTTGCATCAGATTTCTAGAGATTACACTTGAAATAGCTAATAACCCACCACTAGCTGTGGACATGGATGCTCCTATCACGCCCATTAAAATTGCAGCACCGATTGCAAATGGCATAAACTCAGTAGCTAACAATGGTAATGCTAAATCAGGTAATGTGTCAGCAGGCAAATAATAGAATGCTACAATTCCCAACATACTGGTAGGAATTACAGTGAACATGGTTAATGCACCACCCATTAATGCGCCACGTTGTGCAGTTTTTGGATTCTTAGCTGCAAATACTCTTTCCATAAAGTCCAACGCAATGATATCACCTAATCCAAGTGCAAGGATAGCTCCCCAATTAATCAGTGCACCATTTGCAATATCAAACAATCCCGAAAGATCCATAAATTCAGGAGGAGCATTATTATAAATTACATCCCATGGCGTATCTGCGAATCCTCCAAAGAAGAAAAGGAATGCTGCCCAGAATGCACCGATTGCAAGATACACTTGAAATAGATTTGTGTATGCGGATGCAAATAATCCACCTGCAACTGTATATATTACAACAACTATAGCTGAAATTGCTATTCCATAAAAATAATTTATTCCAAATACAACTTCTAAAATAAATCCACTAGCAGCCAAATTACCTGCAACGAGAATAAGGAAACTAATTATCATCAATATTCCAGATATTCCTTCAGCTCCATTTCCGAATCTTCTAAAATAGAAATCAGGTAAGGTAATCATCGACATTTTGTTTAGAGGTTTTGCATAAAATGCACTAACCAGTAAAATTGAAATTCCCAATCCAATTGGAATTACTGCACCAGCCCAAAATCCAAATTCAAATACAAGTGCAATATTTCCTAATGTTGAATTTCCATCTACGGCTTGTGCTGCAAGCATTGTACCAACCATAAAGAGAGGTAAACTTTTTCCAGCAACAATTAATCGCTTGCCACTATTTTTGACTAATCTTCCAGCAAATACTCCAACTACAAGTGTAATTACAATAAATGCTGCAACTGCAATTCCAAAACTTTCCATTTCAACCAATGCAGTCATTCTAGTTCTAAAAAATTATTTAAAGATTAAAAATTTCAAGTAAAGTACGTTTTTACTTATTATTTCATATGTATAATACAATTTAATAAAAAAATTATGAAATTTTCAATTATTTATTCAAAAATAGAACATTTTAAAGGTAAAAATATTACTGAATTACCACTAGTAGATAGTAAAATACGTTAAATTATTTTAATATAATTCGTATAATACGAGTAATCCAAAAAATTGAAGAAAAATCATCAATTTAGAAAAATAATTTTAAAAAATAATTTTAAAAAATAATTTGTTTTATAATAAATTAAAATTAATTATAAAATAAATTTTTAAATATTGATTTTTAAAAAATATAAATTTAATTACTCAAATGGCATGATTACTCTTTATGGATAAACAATATGCATTTGCAGTAATTTTAATTATATTGGGAGTAGGGTTAAGTCAATCTGGAACAACTAATACTTTTTACAGTGGTCTTGGAATTGGAATAGTAGGATTAGGGATATTTTGGGTAGTAATTCGATTAATTAAAGAATTAAAAAGATAGGTAATTTAATTTTAAAAAATTAAATAATAAAATAATATAAGCATCAATTAGAATAAAAATTATGCCTGCAAAGGGTTATTCAACAATAGGAATGAAACCTTCAGTAATATCAAAACTCCAAGATGTTACAGATAGAAACTATCTAGGAATGTTCCTGCCCAGTACTCTAATAATTATGATGAATGAAATTAAAACAGAGCGATATCAAGTGCATACTCATAAATTACAACTAGATTTAACTGGGCGATATAATTCAATTACAGTAAGATCAGACGTAAAAGAATGGCTACAGGAAAATTATAAGATATTGAGTCAAGAATACCAGGAAAAATACAGGATTACATGTTTTACAAAATTTGTCAGTTATTTTCTAGTTAATATGATTGAATCAAAAAATGATACACAGAATAATACACTAAATCTAAAAGAAACAGATTTTAAATTTCTGCATAAAGAATATCAGAAACAGAAAAAAGTTTTGAAAAATGAAATGAAATTAAATTTTGAACAATTTGTTGATAAATACATCAGTGAATTGTTTAGTAAAATGGAAATGGCAAAAAAAGTTTTATCTGTTTAAAAAAATAGGAGTCAAAGAGGAGTCATAGTATCAATCAATCTTGCATTCACTATATGCCCATCTTTCTCATGAATTTCTAGATCCACAGTATATTTCAACGCATTTAGCATGAAATTAACTTGAACATCCCAACCTTGCCTAGTTCCTTTTTCAGGAATTGCAAAGGTTTCATTTATTTTGAAATCACTCACATCACCATAAAGAGCAGTAATTGCTTTTTGTGATGCATTATGAATTTCTTCAACAGTACTAACTTGTTGCATAGAAGTAAATAAAAAAACAAATATAAAAATTTTTTAGAAATTTTTTAAAATTATAATTTTAAGAATTTTTTTAAAAAAGGTTCTTTATTTTTTTTATCTAATTCTGCTGCAACTTTATACCTATGAAAAATTGCAGGTTGATTATTAGGCTCAATTTTTAATGCTTTATCATACCAATTAAGTGATTCTTCATAATTTTTTAATAACAAAAATAATTTAGCTTTATAACTAATGGCATAAACATAATTTGGTTCAATTTTAAGTGCCCTATCACAATAAATTAGTGCTTCACCATACTTCTTAGAATGTTCCAAACACCAAACCATTGTGCATAATGCAATAACATTGTTAGGTTCAATATTTAATGCAAATTCACAATAAGCCTTTGCCTTTCCATAATTTTTTAATGATATGTAGGCCACACCTTTACTATAAAGTGCTCTAATATTTTTAGGATCATATTCTAAAATTTTATCAAAACAATCTATAGCTTTTTTGTATAATCCAGTTTTATCAAACACTATTCCTTTATTGAATAATGCATCAGTACATTTTGGATCAACTCTAATGGCCTCATCATAAAAAACAAAAATATCCTTATTAGAAAAGCCTGCAAAATCAAGAGTCCAACCTTTAGCAACTAATGCTTTTGTATTTTTTTTATCTATTTCTAAAGCTCTAGTATAGTACCGTATTGCTTCTTCATGTTTTTTTTCTTTTGTAAGTTTTTGCCCTTTTTCAAATAAGATATTAGATTGATGAGCATCTTCATCAATTGCCTTGTTGAGAAAAACTATTGACTCTGAATTACGGTTTAATCTACCTAAAATCAGACTTTTATTATAAAGTGCTTCCGCATTATTCGGATTAATAGAAAGAACATCGTCTGTTAGAACAAGTGCCTTTTCATGATCTCCCAATTTACTAAAACACATACCTA
>Ga0209044_1001857_pt1 | contig 12268 bp, 16 predicted proteins | sample SaaInlV_130m_DNA_FD_184655 | JGI IMG/M metagenome (GOLD analysis project Ga0209044, IMG submission 184655) | Marine microbial communities from expanding oxygen minimum zones in the Saanich Inlet - SI037_S4LV_130m_DNA (SPAdes) (version 2) | ecosystem: Environmental > Aquatic > Marine > Intertidal... | reverse complement strand
TTTGTATTTTGAGTGCCGCATCAAATGGGGAAGCATCACAAATATTTAATGAGAAAAAACATAGTATATTTACTTATTCATTATTGAAAGGATTTGCAGGAAGTGCAGATGATGGTGATCATCTATTGGAATTAGGAGAGTTAATAGAATATATTTATAAAGTTGTTCCAACTTTCGCTAGAACCGTTTCTAATTCCACTCGTCAAAATCCCGCTTTTTACGGAATGGACTTAAAAAGAACCATTCTTGATTTAAGATAATAAGACTGGATATATGATTTTAACTGTCCGAACTTTTTAGGGTCAACTACGTTATATTATTCAAACATCTAAAAGGAGTTACTGAATGATATTATTGGAATGGAATGAAACTGCAGCACACCAGCGATTGCTTGAAAAAATAAAATCAGATAAGGAATTGTATGATGCCGTTCGAGCATCTGATCTTATGGAAGAGATGGAAAGTAAGGTAGAAGCTTATCGTCAACGAATGGGCGGTTAATCTTTAAATGAAACGGGATTCATTGGATCCCGCTTTTTTTTCACATGAATAAATTATTATTTTTACCGATCCTTTTGGTATGGTTTGGATGTAGTTCTACAGTGCCAAATTGGATTTCTGTCCAACCGTCAGATTCTAAATATTGGCATGGAATTGGTCGTGTAGATAAATCAGATTATCCCAATCCAAGATCGTCTGCTAAGGAATTTGCAATCCAAGAAGTTTCCACCCAAATCAAGGTGAATATTTCTTCGGAAATGAAAACAATCATCCGTGAATCCAATGGTTCTTTACAAACGACTTATTCTTCGGTAATGGCTTCTCGTGTCGACTTACTACTCCCCGAATTAGAGATCGTCGGTTATTACCGTACAAAAGACGCCTATTTCGCCTATGTGAGATTGAATAAACAAAAATATCGAACTGCCATGGCTCGGTTGAGAGAGAATGCGAAGATTATTGCATTAGATTTTATTCAAGAAGCGGATGAGAATTTTGGAATTCAGTCCTTTCAACTTATCCAAAAAGCATGGCAGGAAATATTACCGTTCTCCGATGAACCGATTCAAGTGATGTATCGGGGGAAAAGATTTCATTTATATTCCTTAGTGAAACGAAAATTGAATGAATATGAAGCGCGAATTAAAATAACAGGAACTTTAGATTTTACTACGATGAAATTGTTTGTAGATCGGGAAAATTCCTTACAAATATTAGTGACTGACAAACAAACTGGTACAATTTTATCGGGTATTCCGGTTTTGATTAAATCAATAACTGATGAAATCTCAATTTATTCTGATAGATTAGGTAAAATAACTTATGATATTCCTGTTCAATCGATGGAATCTTCTTTCTCAATTAAGTATGAATTAGATGATCAAGAATTATTTAAAGATTTGAGTTACCAAAATGATATTCTTCCAATGAATCCAAAATCAAATTCCATTCATGTGGATGTTGTTAAAGCACGTGTTTCGATTGAATCTTCCGAGAAAAATTTAGGCCGACCCTTAAATCATCCCATGATTGCTCCAGCGATAAAAGATGCATTTACCAGCAGGGTGGAATTCGTTAAAGGCAACTCCGATATGATTATAAAAATTGAATCAGATACTTATAAAAAATCTGATCGAAATGGAAAGAATTACCCTTACTTTACCTATGGAAATGCGTCCATAACTTTTAAAGATTCTCAAACGGGAGAAGACTTTTTTTCATCCCATATTTCAAATATCAAAGGTGGCGATTTTGGATCTCAAAGTACTGCAGGAATTCGTGCATACGAAAAGATGGTTAACCAAATAGTCATAGAATTAGAAAATCAATTATTGAGCCGTTAAATTCATCATGTATTTTTCGAAATCTGACGCCTAAAAAATCAAACAACTGTGAATAAATTTATTTCATTTTTATTACTCATTATAGTCATTGGCGGAATTGTGACGGTGAAGCAATATGATCAAAGTCCGGCTAAAAATCCAACACCAGGATTTTCCATAAACTTTGATGAAAAAAATTTTCCATCGCCCCTAACGGTTGCAAGGCGGGCTCAATTAGAGCAAATGGCCCAAAGAGAACGTTCGAAAATAAAAGTACAAGTTGAACATGATAACTCTCCCTTTACAAATTCTTATCCGATGATTTTAGATGCGACGGGCTCATTTGACCCTGACTATGGAGATAAAATTCACTTTAAATGGAGACAGGTTTCCGGACCGAAAGTCACCTTAAAACCAAATCACTTTTCAAGTAAAGTCAGTTTTATTGGGTCGCCTGGAGATTATCAATTTGAATTAACAGTTTCTGATGATTACGGCGCAAAACATACAGTCATTAAATCGGTCTTGATTGAGCCAGAAGGAAATTTAGCGCCAATTATTGATATGAAAATTCGCCAAGGTTCTGAACTGAATTAATTATGGCAAAACAACTTATTTATATCAGCATGCTGTTTGGGATAATTTATAGTCAACAAACTCTGAGTTTATTACCTATTGAAGGAACCAATATTTCTGAGGCTGTGCGACTGGCAAGTTATAATAAATTAGAAACAGCCTTGATTGAATCTGGTCGATTTAAAGTTATTGAAAAAGCCAAGAGAGATGAAATTCTCAAAGAACAAAAGGATCAATGGTCTGGATGTTTTGAAGATTCTTGTATTATTGAGATTGGAAAATTATTGGGCGCAACTTATCTCATTATGGGAGATATAATTGCATTAGGAAAATTGTATCAAATAAATATAAAAATTATTGATATTGAAAAAGGTGTTGTAATAGAAAAAGTTACAAAAGAAACATTAGGAACGGAATTAGACCTTTTGACTGGTGTTGAAGAAGCTAGCCATTTAATTATTTATAAAATGGATTCTTCTTATAAAATCCCCAAAAAGACAGAGTTGCAACAAATTGCATCCACCATTCAAAAAAATGGACAAAAAGATTCAGTAAAAACAGTGATAATAGAAAAACCGGTTTATGTGGATCAGATTCTTGAAAAAGATAATTATCGTTATCATCGAAATGCCATTGGCTTTTCAACATCTTGGGGACAACCGGGGCAATGGAATTGGGGGTTACGCTTTAATCATTATCCGCTCATGTTAGAATATTCTCAAGGATGGATGGGCTCAGGGAAATATCACGAATATGCTTGGAATGAAATTGATTCACAGAATTTTAATTCATATTTAGGTGATGAGTCTTACCGTGATGAAAATTTTGTTTCTGGACGAGAAATCAGTATTGGATATGGATGGTGGCAATTTAATGGTTCGGGTGCGAGCCTTAATCTTATGGCCGGCCAAACAGAATTTATTGGACAGGATGAATATGCTGATTTGTATGTAAACGAGGACAATGTTTGGGAGTATGTTGGCGCAAATGTGAAATTCTACCGAAATTTATATTATATGGCTTTCGGGTACGTTGTGGGTGACGGAGATCTATTTGATGAAAACCAATTTTATATGCAGCTTGGATTCCATTTGACATTAGGGTTTGGGTATGTCAATTAATCCAAGAGTTCGATTATTTTCGTTTTTCTCAATCGATACTCATCAACTTTTTTTCATATGTGGATTATTCCTCATTCATCTAGGGTGTGATGCTTTACGATTTGAACCTAGAATAGATGGGAATAATGAAATTATTGACGACGATGATTTATACGTAGAATCAATAGAAATTACTTACCCAAATGGTGATGAATCTTTCGATCCTGGAACGATTGTGACCATTACCTGGGAAAACACTATTGAGCCTTGTGAATGGGGTGTGAATATTGTACTGATTGATGATGATGAAATTGCTTTTAATATTGCAACCAATACCCCTAATGATGGATCATTTGATTGGTATGTGGATACAGATTTGGATCATGGTGATGATTATAAGATCAGATTAGACGGTTTATGTTTTAAGAGTGATTATTGTAATGGATGTATTAATGACCAAATGTCTTTTCCCTTTTCAATTTCTCAAGATATTATTGAATCATTTATTATAGTTCTTTCACCCAATGGTGGTGAAAATTTTGAATTTCTTGATGAATCTATCTCAGTTACGTGGGAATCAAATTTGCCCGATTGCATTTGGGGAATGAAAATTAGCTTATATAAAGATTCTGTAGAAGAAAGAGTCTTGGTATATGATACGCCAAATGACGGGCTTCAGGAACTTACAATTCAGAATGAAAATTGGGGTCTTGAATCTGGGGATGATTATACTATCTATGTTGAATCCTTGTGCAAAAATGGTTCTACGTTTTGTGGTGGATGTTTTGGTGATTTCAGTGATGAATCATTTCGATTATATTACAATGAATTGATTTTAACTGAACCCAATGGTGGAGAAGATTGGACACGGGGCGAAACAGAAACAATATCTTGGACGGATGACAGTACCACGCAAAATGTTCGACTAGAGTTGTGGAAAGCTGGAGAAAAATTACAGGATATTTATTATTTACTTGAAAATGAATTCTCTTTCGATTGGGCTCCATTATATGCATTAACACCTGATGACGATTACAAGATTAAGGTTATTAGTTGGGAAACTAATAAATCTGATTTAAGTGATACAACTTTTTCCATTCAATAAGAGACTCGGATGAAAAAAGTCGTTTTAGGAATCGATATCGGTGGAACAAATACAGTTTTCGCTTGGGTAGATAAATCGGGAAATATTCTATCTCTACAAGAGATTTCGACTCAAGGAACTGAACCGGCACAAAAGTTTGTGGATCGACTCGGAGAAAAAGTTGATCATTTTTTAAAAAATAATTCTGATTGTTTACTAATTGGAATTGGTGTGGGTGCACCAAATGCAAATCACTTTTCAGGTATTATACAGAATCCGCCGAATCTTGACTGGGGAGAAGTGGATATTGTATCTATCTTGTCTCAGAAATATTTCTGTGATGTAAAACTAACCAACGACGCAAATGCGGCTGCTTTAGGTGAAAAGTATTATGGGCTAGCAAAAGAAATGGATGATTTCATCATGATTACATTAGGAACCGGATTGGGAAGTGGTATCTATTCTAATGGCAGAATCCTGTATGGTGATAATAGTATGGCAGGTGAATTGGGACATTTATCCATTGATCCAAATGGACGATTGTGCACATGCGGACTTAAGGGATGTTTGGAAATGTATGTTTCCGCTAAGGGAATTAAAGAAACAATAAAAGAAATGCTTGATAAAAATCCGGATGATGGATTTTTAAATTCTTTAAATATGGATAATCTTGACGGAAAAAAAATAGATGCTGCTGTTGACCGTGGCAATGTCTCTGCCCTAAATATTTATAAAGAAGTGAGTAATAAACTAGGATTTGGTTTGGCGCAAGCTGCAATACTTTTTAGTCCGAATGCGTTTATATTCTACGGTGGTTATAGCCAAGCTGGAGACCGATTACTTTTTCCAACGCGAGTTGCACTTGAATCGTATTTGATGGATAATCTGAAGGGCAAAATTCAATTATTACAATCTGGGTTGCCTGTAGGACATGCTGGGATTTTGGGGGCAGCATCTTTGATTTGGCATTCCAAACCCTTATTAATGAAGACAATAGGAGAATGAAGTGAATAATATATATGTAGGAATTGTGATGGATGGTGATGAAAAAAGAGTCATCGAACATGCCATTGCTGTCTCGGAAAAATTCAATGCTAAATTAACAGCAATTCACGTTAATGATGAGTACGCTGGGGAAATGTCCATGATGATGGATTCACCTGAGAAGTATGAAGAAAATGATATTCGGGATGCTTTTAGGACGTATGGATTTGAAGTAATTGCAGAAACGATGAATGTAAAAATTATTATGGCAGAAAATATACCAAAAGCGATTGTAGAAGAATCGAGTGAAGCTGATTTGCTTGTTTTGGGACATAAACGAATGAGTACCTTTAAAGCCAGTTTTATGGATTCCACAGATGAGGGAGTTGTAAACCTAATTGAATGCCCTGTTCTTGTTGTTCAGAAATAAATCGCGTTAGAAACTTTGGATGATTCAACAATTGTATTTAAACCCACTGATTCAATTTCAAAACAATACATTAATATATCTTTGGTTAGTGAATTGAAACTGAGTGATGGGATTTATCTGGTTGGTGGTGAATATCTATTTGGCGGGAAACCAAATAGTGAAGCATTAAATAAAGATAATCTATATGTTATAGAAGCATTAAATACAGATAATCTATATGTTACAAATGTATTAAGACCCGAGTGGAATTTTCATAATCCTAAAGATCCATTTAAAGCAGGGTTATTATCTTTAATAATGCCATCTGGTGGTCATATTTACAATGAAGAGTATAATAAGGGATTATTTTATTTATTTGGTGTACCAGCACTCTATATCATAGGAGATCTTGTTCTGAAAAATAATCTAAATAAGGAAAACGAAAGTGGAATCGTAGCTGGTGGTATTATGAAAATATCATCACTCTTTTTACTGTTTTATAATTCATATGATGCGGTAATAAGTGCACATAAGATTAATAAAGAATATTTTAAAATATATATTAAAGAAAAAAATAAGTCTAAATCTAAAATCGATTAAAACCAAATCATCAAGCCCCACATTCTTGGGGTTTTTTGTTTGTGGGATGATAAAAAGATAAAGAAATAAAAATCTATTTAATTCTGGTGAATTTTAGTAGTATATTTAAGATGAATATAAACAGGAAATAAATATGAATAAAACACTCTATAATATTTTTATGCTTTCACTTATTTTAACGATTAGCTGTGAAGATGTTGATGATTCCGTGACAATAGATTCGAGACAGGATATGCTTGGGTCATGGCTTGTAACCTCAGACTTTCAGAAAGTCAGTATTCAGCCTTCTACTAATATTACAATTATTGATTCTTATAATGAAGGGAATGGATTTATTAAGGTTATCGGTGGGGGTATTGATGCAGAATTAAAATATGTGCATAATATGTACGAACCTTCAAGTTCAAATAGTTTTTTTAGAGTTTCAAACTATCCATTAGGTAGTGCTTGGGAAGTCGATAGGGTGGACTATACTAATACTAATTCAGCTTCATCTTATATCGAAACCTATGAGAATTACTATTCTGATTTTACCAATACCCAAGAAATCATTTTCAATCCTGCATCATTTACTGTTGGAGCAAATCATGTATTTAGTAGTGGTGGTTATGAATTAAGCTCTTGGGATCAAAATGATTATTATTTTCAGGGGGAATTCTATTTTTATTTAGCCAATGATACATTGGTAAATATATCGTTGACTGTTGATTCTTATCCCGAAGAATCAAGTTGGAACCTATATAATTATAATACTAGTTCATATTATTATAACTCTCATCAGTCATTCTCAAATTCTAACGAGACTTTTGAAGGGGAACTTAATCTGCCATCTGGAGATTATTACTTAGTCTGTTATGATACCTTTGGTGATGGCGGAATATCAGGTGCAGTATCAATTCCCGGACTCCCTATTGTCCTATCTGGAAGCCTGACAGCAGCCACAAAAACAATAGGAAATGGTGAAACTGAGGATATCTATAGTGGCGATGGTAATAGTTTACAGACAATGACTTTCAATAGTGATGGAACCGTAATTCTTTCTTATACTGAAGATTCGTTTGAAGATAACGAACTTGATCTTTGGTATATTGAAGACGGGAAACTCATTATTCTTGATAGTGATTATGATTATTATGGTTATTCAAATATTATTTTGGAATTTACAATACAAGAGAATGGAAAGAGCAGAACCTTGAAAAGTACTATGGAGTGGTGTGAGTATCTAGACATCGAGGATGAAGAAGAATGTAATTCACAATATTCTGAATTAGAAACCCAATTAATGTTAACCGATAATTCATTGCAAAGTATTTTTCATAATCTTGAGTTCAATCTTATGTTTTTAGGAACTACACCATAATCTAAAGTATTCTTAGGACTACATGACCTCAAATGATAATTCGCATCAAGCCCCGCCTTATTATTGGGGTTTTTTGTTTGTGGGATTAAATAAAAAAAAAGGGCAAAATTAATTGCCCCTTCTTTCATTTCATTAACGACCGATTCCTATTCTTTAGTTGTTCGATAATGTGGAAGTAGTATCTGCATAGTCTCCCATAGAGAATCCGTCGGAATATGGTCGATTGGTTTTGAACGATGTTTCTATTATTAGATGAAAATTTTATTTCTTGGTATAAGGTAATAGTATATGTTAAATTTTAAAAAGGTTCCGTATGGGCTTTCTCTATATATTTCAAAAAGGTGTTTCAGGATATTCTGACTCTTACGAATATAGAACAGATGTAATATTAAAGTGCGTTGATATTTTACTAGATGGTGATATAGGGGACTTAAGAAAAATTAAAACTGGTAATGAATGGATGTTTGGAGGTGGAACGCTTCACGCTCTAATGGGCACACAGGTTTTAAATGAAAATTATTTTAATTATATAGATGATTGTTATGATAATAGAGTTTCAATTGAAAATTGCATAAAACAAACATGCCAGCTAATCAGTAAAAGAGATTTCATTAGAGCTTGCGACCAATATGCTAATAGACCCTTCAGATAAGAAAAATATAATATGGTAAAATGTTAGATATTCAGCCAATTCAAGAACGTAAGATTAATAAATTAAAAAGTTGGAGAAATAGATATTCAAATTATGAATATCCATATAAAGTTGTTTTAAATATGTTTTATGACCTTTTTGCCACAAAACAAATTTGGAGCGATATTGATCAAGCTTTTTCTGGTTTGAAAAAATACTCAGATTTTCAAGATGCCTTTAGTGAGATTGGTGAAATAAGAAGAGATATTCAAATTAATTATGTAAATCCTAGAATTATAGAACTATTAAATAATAATCAAGAAGTTGCAGGTATTATGTACAGTGACTTTTCAGATAATATCTCTAAAGCAAGGAATGGTGATAACAAAGCAGTTGTAGAGCTTGAATATTGTTATTGGTTCTACTCTAAATACAATGATATTATAATGTACTGGGCAGCTTTAGGTCTGATGGGCTTAGATAAACATTCGGCTTATAGAGAGATAACAGGTGGCGATATTGGTGGCCTGAGGTTAGATTCCTTAAAAAATGCAATAGAATATTTCAATTCTCTGTTTGGTGCGAATTTTTCTGGTTTTGTAGATGCTGATGGAAATGATGTTAATCCTCTACTAAATCCTAGTGTAAAAAGTTATCCAAAAGATTTTATAATCCTGCCAAAGCTATGGTAATAACTAGGTAAATCATGTATCAACTTGAACTTGATACTGCAATAAGATTAAAAAGAAGTGGAGACTTTGAAGGCGCAAATACAATATACTCCTTATTGAATGAGAAATGCCCAAATGATCCTGATATTATGATGAGTTGGGCAAAAATATTTGTTTGTTTGGGTAAATATGATATTGCTATTGAAAAATACCAAAGGGCTTCTAACCTATATATGGATTCTGGTAGAAATGATTGGCAACTTTGTGAAGCACAGATTGCAGGTATCAATAATAGATTTAATGAACCTGAAAGGTTTAAAGATTTTGTTGTTGCAGTGAGCGGCAACTCTATTTCAAGACAAGACGTGATATTATAATATACTTAAAGTTTGGCAAGTACACTTTATGTCATTAAAATATCCAACAATATTGAAATTCAAAGAACCCGAAAGAATAAAACCGACAACGGTAACCTTTAACTATGATTTTTATTAAAAGATGAATAATAAATGACATATCAAGATCATATAGAAAATGTACTTTCTGAATTTCATATAAAAGAAATAACTAGTGAAAGACCAAGCCTTGAAGATATTCAGTCATATTGCCAAAAAATTGCATTAAATAATGACAACCATCCAAACTTGATGGATTCTATTAATGGAGTGATATATGAAAATGATATTAATAGTCCAATACTAAAAGTAATGATTTATGCAACAGGAGTTACACTTTTTCAATTATCATTCGCTAGAATAATTCCTGCTGAAAATATAAAAAATGCAATATATCTTTTTGAATCTGCTATAAAAATTGATAATAGATATTTTCAAGCATATAACAGACTGGGTGATTGTTGGATGATGATAGAAGATGGATTTAGTGAAGCAATTTCTTACTATAAAGCATCACTGAAGTATAATCATGATATTTTCAATACAGATGATGCATTTATAGGAGATAATTACCTAAAAATTGGATTATGTCTATTAACGGCTAGCAGAAAAAATGATGCAATAATATTTATTAAAGAAGCAAAAAATATTGTAAATGATAAGTATAAAGGATATCAAGAAATAGGTTTTGAAAGTTGGAATGATGTTTTCCAATTTGTAGAAAATAAATAATGTATTCGTTAAATGAAACTTCAAGATGCATATAATGAAGTAATGGGAGATATAAATTCTACTACTGAATACAAAGGTAGAGGAACAAAAGGACAGAATAAAATTGGTTTATCAAAGGAAGTTGATAGATTAAATAAAATGTATAAACCCACTATTGAAGATTGGGTTAAAGAACTAAAAAGGTTGTTTCCATTTACACATCAAAAACATCTTAAATGAGAAGGTGAAATCGTTTTAATCAAGAAGGGCAAATATTATGAAAATTTATAGGTCTATTTATTGTAGCAGAAAAAATGGTGGATACCCATTAAAGAAAGTTGAAATAGTTGAGAGTGAAGGTAAATATAGCATCTATATCTATGATGTTGGTTTTGAACCTCCATTTTGGGATGTTACTCAATTACCCGTTTTTATGACAATGGAGGTTAAATCTTTTGACGAAGCTGTTGAATATCTATCAAATGAGGAATCAATTGGGGTTTCTGGTTGGCAAATTGTTCCAAAATTATTTTTACACGTTTCAAATGCAACTATTAGAGATGAAATTAGATTTGATTTAAATGATGATGAAAGTTGTAAAATAATGCTAAACAAGTTTATATCTAAAGATACATTTTTAGATGCATTCAATTATTTTTATCAGAACTCTGGAAATGAATATGGTGGACATCCTATATATGCAAAAATAATTTTCCAAAAGAACCAATTAGATATGTCTGGCTCATTATTTTCACCAAGTTTTGACAATAAACCAACTTTATTATCATATGAAAATGTCGGCGCATTCATCCCTGCTCATTCTTCAGCAAACACAAGGAATCCTGAATTAATTGGTAAACACAGAATGATTATTAAGGGAACTGCAGACAATTCATCTTTTGGTTGTTTTGGTTCTGATGAAGATGATCCAATATGTAATGTATACGACCAAGAGTCAAGAACCTATCTCCACGAAGGTCGTGCGATAAAAATCATATTCAATTTCTTTAATAAAAAAGAGTCCTTTATAATTGATGAAAATGGTTTTGAAAATGCAGATAATAATGACGAAGTAGTATGGGATACATTTGGTCTTGAATAATTCATCACCTTCTAACCCTCACTCCACCGGGGTTTGGCTTTAATTCTTATGATCCTTTTGATCTTTATGGAGATCCAATTGGTTTTTTACCACGAACTGAAAGTAGAAGTAAATCAGTAGATAATATGTCTGATTATAGATTTATCAATTTATTCATAAAAAGCATTGATTTATGGGTCAAGTCCAAAAAGTTCTGTAAAATGAATCAAAAGGTCACAGTTTTTCCGCCTGCGATTTTTATTTTTACAGCAGGCTGATTTATGATTTTGGTTTCTTTTCTTTTTTCAAGCAATGACATATCCAAGTATTGTCTCCCGGTTATCCATTCTTCAGCTTGTTCCATGCATAAAGCTCCAATGAGTCTTAATGCAGAGTTTCTGTTAGGAAAAATACGAAGAACACTCGTTCGTCGTTTAATCTCCTGGTTAAATCGTTCTAAACTATTTGTCGTTCTAATTCTTCGTCGGTGCTGGTCTGGGAAGTTTAAACAGGATAAAGCATCTTCACCCGATGTTTCCAATAGATCAGCTGCAACAGGGTATTTTTCCGATAAATCATTAATAAATTCCTGGAGTCGTTCAAATCCCGTTTCTTTATCCGGTGCTAAAAAGATATCATCCAAGCGTTTCTTTACCCATGCTTTATCTTTATTTCTTACCTTATCCAGCATATTTTTTTTAAAGTGGACTTGGCATCTTTGCCACTGGCAGCCAGGAAAATCTTCCTCAATGGCTTTTACCAAGCCGGGATGGGCATCGCTAATGACAAGGCGGACACCTTTAAGACCTCTGTCCTTGAGCCCATTAAAGAACATGGACCAAT
>Ga0209044_1001853_pt1 | contig 12273 bp, 12 predicted proteins | sample SaaInlV_130m_DNA_FD_184655 | JGI IMG/M metagenome (GOLD analysis project Ga0209044, IMG submission 184655) | Marine microbial communities from expanding oxygen minimum zones in the Saanich Inlet - SI037_S4LV_130m_DNA (SPAdes) (version 2) | ecosystem: Environmental > Aquatic > Marine > Intertidal... | reverse complement strand
GAGAAATGGACAATGCCTATTCAGAACTGGAGTCAGGCACTGTCCCAATTAGATATTTATTTTGAAGGCCGCTTAGATAGCGTGCTGGAGATTTAAATTAACCTGACACAGAATTTTGAACGCTCTCAAACGGGGTCTACCCACCCAGAGCAGGGGTTTTCAGTAACCGGAAGCAATGTTCACGTAACGTAACAACATAGCGCCAATAACAACTCACTACGACAGCACTTGGTTCTTTCCAGAATCAAGTGTTGTCTTTGATTGCATCAACACCCAATAGTAATTTACACCTCCCTCAAGCGATAACCCAACCCTGCAATCCACCCCAAAGCCAGCAGTACCAACCACTTTTCTTCTAAACAATTAAAGCTATATTAATCAAAAAGACGCACCCCAACTATTGTCAGGATGCGCCGTAAAGACAAAAATAAATTTGTTAATTCATCGACACATAAAAAACTCTATAAAAAAACAAAGCTTAAAATTTTAAAATAACATTAGGGAGCCTTCGGACAGTCACCGATATTCCCCCAGTTATTTTCTGTAACGTAATTTAATTCCATATCGCTATCATCTGTTCCATAATGCTTTGGCTTTGCAAAAGATTGGCAGCGTTTAAATTCTAATTTAGCCGCTTTTTGACAAGCCTGATTAGGCTTAATACATGCCGTCTTACATTCCTCGGAGTTTTTAAAATTACCCTTACTATCCATACAATTCTGCGGTCTGCATTTATCGATAATCTCTTTACAAGCAACCCTTTCACTCATCCAACAGGTACGACACATGCTTGCATTCATTGGGCTAGTCTTCATATCCGTCGCTAGAGCAATATTTACAGAAAATAATATAAAAAAACATATTATAGCTTTTAACATTTCCTTAAAATTCATATACACCCCCAAAGCTTAAAAAAACGATAAATCATCAGATTTATACTAACGTAAACACAACTATATTAAAAAGCAGATCATTTAGACTAAAATGACCTACCTAAATTCAATTCCAAACCACGGAATTTAATCAAAGCTCTCACGGTTACAACCAAGAATACAGAAGCTTAACTTATAAACAAAACTATCAGAGGGGGGCAATAATAATTTGTAATACTAGAGCGTGAATATCACCCCAACCCAATATCATACTGAAGAGCCAGTATCTCACCATCAGCACTTCCAGGGATACCGATAAGGTCAACTGAATTTGCTGTTACCAGAGCCTCTGTCAGTATTGTAGAGGTAGTCAGTAGCGTAGCCCCAGCATAAAGAGTACCACCACCTACTGGAAACCCTTCACCGACAAAAGCAGAACCCACCAAAGGATCACCGGATGCACCAGTACTGTCATTTGCTGCTGTGGCCAATGCCCCAGCATAAAGAGTACCACCACCTACTGGAAACCCTTCACCGACAAGAGCAGAACCCACCAAAGGATCACCGGATGCGCCAGTGCCAGCATCTATGCCCAATGCCCCAGCAACAGCTTCTGTCTTTGGTGCTGGAGCAAGGTTACCACTTGAGTCCACTACCATAACTTCACCATACTGATTTGTAATGGTTCCATCCTCTGTAACATCAAGCTCACCTTGCCCATTTGCCTCTGCCCATTCAACACTAGCACTTCCAAACCCAGCATCATTAATTGATTCACTAGCAGCGGGGGCTGCCTCTTCAGCAGCAACATCCCTTGGTGCTGGAGCAAGATTACCCTCTGAATCCAGCACCATAACTTCACCATTCTGATTTGTAATGGTTCCATCCTCTGCAACATCAAGATCTCCTTGCCCATTTGCCTCTGCCCATTCAACACTAGCACTTCCAAACCCATCATCATTAATCGATTCACTAGCTGCAGTAGGAGCATTAGCCTGATCAATAGCTTCCCCTAAAGCTGATGGTGCCGGAGCAAGATTACCCTCTGAATCCACCACCATAACTTCACCATTCTGATTTGTAATGGTTCCATCCTCTGCAACATCAAGATCTCCTTGCCCATGTCGCTCTGCCCACTCAACACTACCACTCCCAAAATCCTCATCTTCCACCCAGTCCTCGTAGGCAGATACTTTCATTCCTCCATCAGAAAACACCATTTCAGTGCCATTCTCATTTACCAGAACCCCATCATTAGCTATTCTCAAAGAACCTTCAGTACTACCCTGCCATATATCTTTCTGATTCAACAGTGCAATCGCCTCAACGTCCATGCCGACAGTCATTGATAATTTATACTGATCGTCCATGGATTGTAATTGACCAGTTAGATCAAAATCGTCCATATCATCCATAAAGGCCATCGAGTCAGCACTCAAACCGCCCATCATCGTCGACATATACTGATCGTCCATACTCCCCAACTCACCACCCAGATCAAACCCATCCATATTATCAAAAAAGGTGAATTCATCTGCATTCATCTGACCCAACATAGTCCCGAGATATTGATCATCCATCTCACCTAACTCACTGGCCAAATCAAAATCGTCCATGCCATCAAAGAAACCTAAATCATCTTTGTCAAAATTACCCATCATCGACGCCATATGTTGGCCGTCCATATTCGCCAACTCACCGCCCAGATCAAATCCTTCCATATCATCAAAAAACATAAATTCCGCGCTGTCCATCTGACCCAACACAGTACTAAAATGTTGATCGTCCATTGACGCTAGCTCACCGCCCAAATCAAAATCGTCCATGGCATCAAAGAAAATTAAATCACCCTGATCAAAATTACTCATCATCGACGCCATATGTTGGTCGTCCATATTCGCCAACTCACCACCCAGATCAAACCCATCCATATTATCAAAAAAGGTGAATTCATCTGCATTCATCTGACCCAACATAGTCCCGAGATATTGATCATCCATCTCACCTAACTCACTGGCCAAATCAAAATCGTCCATGCCATCAAAGAAACCTAAATCATCTTTGTCAAAATTACCTATCATCGACGCCATATACTGATCATCCATGCTACCCATCCGGCCGCCCATATCAAAATCATCCATGTCGTCCATGAAACTCATCGCACCAGTATCCATACTGCCAAACATTGTGGCCATATACTGGTCATCCATGCCGCTCACCTTAGCGCCCATGTCAAAATCATCCATGCTGTTCATGTAACTCAAACCATCTGAACCCCAACCACCCATCAAATCAGCAAATAGGCCATCGTCAACAGCGCCCATCGTCGCCCCAAGGTCAAAATCTTCCGCCGAATCCAGGAATTGCAAATCTTCTCCGCTCATCTTACTAGCTGCGGATTTAATTGAATCAAGATCCATCCCTCCTAATAAACCAACCATATAGCCAGCGTCCATGTTCGTAAATTGATCCATATCGGTAAAAACTACATCAGATAAGTTAAAATCTGTGCTTGCTTTATCCATAACTTCTAATGACGCTGTACCCCAACCCCCAATAACACCGCCTCTGAGGGTTGAATCCATACCACCCAGTCGTCCAGCCATATCAAAATCATCTAAGCCTATCATTCCGTCTAGACTAGATTCTGACCACCCCGTCATAGCCTTTGACAGATAAGTATCGTCCATATCTGCCAGCTTCGAACCCATATCAAAGCCACCCAAATTGTTCATGAATCCAAAGTCTGCACCGCCCATGACCGTCGAAAGGTTTTGACTATCCATGTTGCTCATCGTAGCGCCCATGTCCCAGCCATCTAGGTCGTCCATGAAAGTCATTGAATTAATACCCATGCCGCCAAACATCGTCGCCAGATTTTCATCACTCATTTCAGTTAGTTCCACACCCATGTCAAAGGCTTCTTCTGCATCCACGTACTCAAGCGCTTCACCGCCCAGGCTTTTGAGAACAGTTGCTGTTATACTTTCATCTAGACCATCCATCGTTTGACCCACATCAAACGTACCGCCAGACTCTAGGAATTGAAAATCATCCACCTCCATACCGGCTAGAGATTCAGGCGTATCTTCAACAAGCTTTGAGGTTTCACTGGCATCCATATTCTTAAAAACATCAAAGCTCGTTGTCATCAATGCCGGCACATCCAATGCCGCTGAGTCTGCGTCCAATGCACGCATATCATCCGCATCCATTTCTGAAATCAGCGATGTCAACGCTTCCCCTGAAAGCGCAACAGCTTCGGTAACGATATCATCACCTGACAACACTTCTCCTTCGGCATTAGCCTGCGCACCTGATTCCCAACCTTCAGTAACATAATGCTCAAAAGCCGTCTTATCGGAAGCCAAAGCCTCAGGGTTATTTTCTAAGTAATACTCTTCGTTGAATTGAACCATTAAAAACTTCCTTTTTTCCTAATTATTCGATTTTTATTAGCACATTTTATTCACAAGCCACATCACATGAAATCTGTTTATTATATTGAATACTGATAATAATAACGGTTATTGCCGAATAACCTTATGACTGCAAAAACAGATCCATCTGTGACCAAAAACAAAACCATGATTATTTACTCAGTTTCACTATCGCGCCATTTATTGACGCAGTCAACTGTCAAAGAGGGTTTTTTGGCGTACATCACGAGTTACTCACTGATTTGTAAGTATTGACTTACAAATCCTTGGTTATGCTGATTTTAAAATCAGTTGATGCCCTCATTTAGTCCAGCAGGAGGGTAATACTGACTCAAGTTAATCTTCGCGTGAATCACCGGCAATCTACCGTTCACGTATTATTCAAACCATCCGAAATAGTCTGCAATGTCTCGCGGATTTCATGCCTTAACCCCTCCACTATTTCACGCTCAGTTCTGCCCACTAATAACGAAGCAATTCGTTCGGGTAACGCCATGTATCGTCCGTCAAGATAATAAGTTGCGGGTTGGGTTAGTATGGAGAATAAAAGTGTTTCGGTGAACTAATCAATATAGGGTTATTCCCCTGACATCTTCTTATGGTAAAAATAGTAACTTCATTAATGCGATATAATAGATCAACCACTTTAGCACCCCCTCAATTTATATTCGCTAGGGTCGTTATAATTATCAGCCCTTGATACACAGGAGTGTATAAAATGGACAATACACCTCTCCCCCCAACCAAAGGCAAACGCGGCAAGCCCCTTCAGAAATTCGATCTGGAATTAGTCGAAAAACTAGCCGCTAGAGGACTCTCTTATAAGCAGTTAGCCATTGCCTTAGGCGTTCCGCCTACGAAACCCTCTGCTTAAGGAAAGCGGTTATCTTTCAAACAATGCATTAAATATTACCCATCCGTATTATTACGTTTATCAATTTCCCTTTGCATATATTTTCCCAAAGTCTGAACAACGTAATCTATATCCTTATTCTTGTTATCTTTTTCTATTCTTGACAATCTTCCTAGATCTTTTGCTTTATCTTGGATATGGTTATGCCACATCTTAATTGCTTTAGCTTGTTAAAATTATTGTACGCTGGCATATTGAATGCCACAGAGAAATGGACAATGCCTATTCAGAAATGGAGTCAGGCACTGTCCCAATTAGATATTTATTTTGAAGGCCGCTTAGATAGCGTGCTGGATATTTAAATTAACCTGACACAGAATTTTGAACGCTCTCTGGTCGTTACATGAATTAATCTCAACACCCTTTTAATTTCTTACGGATACATTCACGTGCAAGGTCTTGTGCTTTTTCTACTTGGGATGGGGTCATGCTTTTTTTAGCGAGGTCTCGCACCATTGCACCGTCCTCACTCCCATTAGACGCAGCGATATTTCCCCACATATAAGCATAGACATTATTCTGTATGACACTCGATCCCATCCCGTATATCATACTCAGGTTAGTCTGGGCTGTGGCATTCCCCTGTTCGGCAGCAAGTCTGTACCACTTCACCGCAGTCTTATCGTCCTGTAGAACACCTTCTCCTCCTTCGTACATCACACCCAAATTGAACTGAGCGCTGTAATACCCCTGTTTTGCAGCAAGTGTGAACCACTTCACCGCAGTCTTATGGTCCTTTGGAATGCCTTCTCCGTTTCTGTACATCAAACCCAGACTGTTCTGCGCCTGCTGATCCCCCTGTTTTGCAGCAAGTGTGAACCACTTCACTGCAGGTTTATTGTCAGCGGTAATGCCTTGTCCTTTATTTCTTACAACCTCTTGGTACGTTCTACCAAGGAAGTACTGGGCGTTGACATCCCCCTGTTCGGCAAGAGGTGTAAATTCACGCAGAGCAATTGCTAAGTTACCTCTTTGGAATGCAGTTAAACCCTTAACGAAACCCTTAACGAAATCAGCACTCTCACTCACCCCCACACTTTCAATAAGAACGGCAATCGTCAGGCAGATTATGGTGATCAGTCTTTTCATTCTGAAATATTAGCAGAGATCAATGGGAATGGTATAGGTATGATTTTACAATGTTTGTATGTGGAATATGGCGAGAGAGTCGGTCGAACAGCGGCCTGTAGGCCTTGTATATAAACTTTTGGTGGTGACCCCAAGCCGTTTGGATACCTGCCCAATTGGATAATTACGCTCCGTGATTTGCTTGACAGCTTCGATCTTAAATTCTTCACTATACCTTTTTACACTCATAAACACCTCCGTCAGAGTTACATTGTAACGCTTCAATATGTCTACAAAACTCAAGGCGATTCAACTTGCGCGGACGCTTACGTAAGACGCTACCGAGGGTATGAAATGCGATGGTTTCTTTCATGCTTACTATTAGCGTCCCTCTGTCTAGCCTGGGTTGGTAGTTCGTGAGGCATTCTCAATGATTGTATTTCACCCATTGCACGAATTCTTCCGGCTTTTATTTCATCAATTAAAGGGTTCAGTAAAGAAATAAAGTAGAGTAAATAATCATTCCTTTTTTCTACACCGTGCATTTGGGCAAGCAAAATCACATTACGTGTATTTTCCAATCTAATATCACACTTTGGATCTTTCCTTAATTCGTTAAAAGTAAACCAGACATGGAATTTAACTGCGTTCTTTTTAACCTCATCTTCCGACAATCCCAAACCCGCTGCAGCCAATTTTTCAAGAGATAATGCCTAAGCAATTTCCTCAGGTAAAGTAACTAACCCGGGGTAAGCAATGGCTAAATAATACTTATGATTAATGATTACATCTTTAATTTCAGAATTTACATCCATAAAATCCTGAAGCACCTGCACCCTTTTCAATAACAAGTCGTGTCGAGCTTTGTTAACGAGTCCTACTTCTGGAAAATGTTCATCGAGAAGCGATTCATCAATAGTTAACTTGGCATACTCCAGTAATTTTTCATCCATCATAATTCCACCCCTTTATTAATAACATCTTCCATCCCCGCCGTATTACGGTGGGCATATCGATTAACCATCGTTAATGTTTTGTGGCCAAGAATTGCCCCGATCTGCATAACACTGACTCCGTTATCAGCAAGGTGCGATGCGCAGGTATGTCGATTATCGTGCCAACGGTAATCCTCAATTTCTGCAGCCTGGCGGGCTTTGTCCCAATGCTTTTGAAAATTAAGCCCTGCTTGGGGGTTTTTGCCTGGAAATACTAATTCAGAATCGTCACCTCTGGGCCATGCCATAAGTACATTCCAAGCGGCATCGATTACCGGTACAATTCTGTCAGTAGCGTTCTTGGTATCGCTAAAATAAAGCCGCTGGCGCTCCGTATCAACATCAGCCCAAGTGAGCTTTAACAATTCACTTTTACGCGCACCTGTAGCCAATGCAAGACGTATCAATACGGGTAACGCAGGACTTTCTGAGTTATCACAGGCATCAAGTAAACGCTTAATCTCTTCCTTAGTCAGGGAGCGCCCAAACCGATGACGTTCGCCTCCTTGTGAGACACCCACACAAGGGTTACGCTTAATACCAAACCAACCGTTCTTAATGGCCGTATTGAAAACGCTACTGAGTGCTGATAAATAACGATTAACCGTTGGGTCCGCCAGTTCCTTTTCTGCACGCAGTTTCCCCAAAGCTGATTTAACGAAGTCTTCATTGAAATCGACCAGCCGCATACGCCCGTATTTCTCCTTCCAGTAAAAGGCGCGGGTTAATGTGGCTTGGTCTTTTTTACCCCAGGTTAGGGCGAACTGATCGATAGGATCGGCGAGTGTGTATTGTTTGATTTTGGAACCGGTGATGTAACCGAACTTGTCCATGTCCCCTTCAATCTTACGGACAAATTCTTGTGCTTCTTTTTTGGTGTTAAAGGATCCTGCTACCGGGTCATAGCCTTTTACGCGGACCTGAACCGAATAGGTAGTCCCCTTTTTACCGACACGTTTTCTAATTGAGGCCATAAGCAACCTCCCCGTGTGAACAACTATAAACAGTCATAACTTCCTCCTGAATAGTTCAGCGTATTACTCTGTGCTGACAGGTGTTAAAGTGTGCTGAATTGAGCTCCGTTGTGTGACAAAACTGTGACAAAAATTAATAACTCAATTTAGCGCTTGTTTTAATTGCTGTAAGTTATTGATTTATAAGTACTTATGGTGGCGATAGGTGGGATCGAATTGATATCTTAAGTTATTGTTTTATATGTATTTTATATTATACCAATCAACTGTTACCGTCAAAGTTACCGTCAAAAAAAATTCTTGGAAAATGCCTCTTAGGACTCTCTGAGGTGCTAATTTCCACGAGCAATTTTGAGTAATTCATTGTCACTTAATTCTTCAATCTGGTGGACTTTTTTAACGGATTTCTTAGTGACTGGATAAAGCCCTAGGAGCTTGCCTAGCTCGCGAATTGCGCAAACTTCCTCGGTAGTATTACTGGCATTAGAATGCGCCTCTAGGAGCATCTCAGTAAGCTGATCGCGCTCTAAGCGATACTTAGCTTGATAGAAGGTTTGCTCACCGGAAATAAATTCCTGGATATGTTTAGATCGTAATAATCCTGATGCTCGCTTAGGTGGGTAGCCAGCCAAACGTGCTGCCTCTTTGGGGACCTTGCCACAGAGAATAAGATGGCAGAATTTGATCATGTTGATTGAGAGATTAGTGGCCATTTTAATTTCTCCTTGGCGGCGCGGAACCTTATGTTTGTTCCTGCTCCTGTAAAATACTTAGATTGATATCTTTATAAATCACAAAAAGATATCATATCTATATAGGAAAACGTAATATGTGATATGTTGTAAGTCATTGAATTATAACACTTTATTTTTGGGTCAGATAGTACATATTACACTTTAAAACGTAATATGTTAAGTTGTTGATTTTAAAGATAAATCTCATATATCACCCCTATTTTTCAGGATTTCAAATACCATGATTTATATGCATATTTTTCTTCTTTCCCTCAGTTTTTATATTTATTTGCTCGGACTTGATCATCTCCTTTAAAAGCCTAGTAATGCGTTGAGTACTTAATTCTAATACACCATCTTTTCCACCAAAGATTTTGGAAAAATTAGATATTGAATAAAATTTATTTTGCTCTGATTCGTCTTCTATTTTTTCAAGGATTGTCTGTTTATCTTTTTCCTGATCAAAGACAATTTTCTCAAGCATTTTGGACTGAAGATCAGTAAATTCTAATTGTCCAAGATCGCCTTTTTTAAACCACATAGATTTACCAAGCTTCGTGTAATTCGATTTCACACATTGCAAACAAACGTAATTCTCAGGTGATGACACTTCATTTTGATCAGCCTCCTTGTCAGTCATTTGCCGCATGGATAATACCAGTCGTGCATTATCGACTAGTGCAGATGACCCCCTGATCGTATTCTGATTATTTTGCCCCGCAGCCTGCTTATTGGTATGGGTCAGTACTAAAACTGTTGCTCCGGTTTTCTTGGCCAGTCGCTCGCATAAACTGATAAAGAGCGATGTATCAGATGAGTCATTTTCACTGCCGCCACGAAACCGAATGGCTGTGTCGATGACAATCAACCCGAGCTGATCAAAAGGTTCGACAGCCAACATGAGCTGCGTAAAAACCGGTGTCTCACTAATATCTAAAACTTTCTCGGTGAGACGAAGTGGTTTACCAGTCAGGTCGGGAATGCCAAGGTAAGATAATATAGGATTAATGTGGTCTAAATCATACTCATAGTCCGTTCCCGTATCACGTCTGAAATGTTTATTTAAAATGGAAAGGGTTCGACGATGCATCTCATCTTTATCATCTTCGCCGGATAGATAAAGCACACGCATCGGTTCGACAGATTCAAATGTATCAATTGGACATTGACTTGCCGTCGCGATGGCTAAATTTAATGCCATCATCGACTTACCGACACCGCCCTGCCCTGACAGTATTGCAACAACGCCTAGGGGAATATCGATTTCCTGACTGCTTAATAGTAGCTTACGCTCAGGAGGAATCTCATCAAGAAAATGTTTCGTTGATGTCTCATCGAGGGTAAATAGGGGTTGCTCTATGAGCATTTCCATGCGACCCCCGCAGGACTGGTTACGTTAAACTTAGCGCACTGACCATTTTTAAAATGCGGGCACTGGAATTTTATCTTAGGTAAAAAACTCGCACAGGTAATGGGTTTTGGAAAACCTTCGATTGAGCGGATGATAGCATCGGAATGGACATAATCATCTAAATATTTTGCAACCAGTTCAGGGCCCTCTCTCACCTGCATGGCTGAGTGGAAAAACGCTCGAAATGCCTCATAACGTCCATCACCATCCGATATATTTTGATATAAAAAATATCTGACAAAATCACACTGCATGAGACCGTTTAACTTTGGCTTTTTACCTGAGGATGACTTGAATGAAACTTTTCTTTTTACTTCAGGGATTTTAATGACCGGTGGAGTGACAATGTCATGCTCACCTATTAGCAGGAACTTTCGCTCCGTTAATGTGCAGGTCACATTTTCCAAAAACGGGTCGGTCACATAATGGGGTTGAACTGCGCTGTACAATGAGAAATCAATGGGGCAACCCCTCAACCAAATTTTAATTTCCTGACCGGTTAAAGATCGACTGAGCGCATACATGAGATGCGCATTCAGACCTGGTTTAATTTGTTCTATTCCAGCGGAGGCTGAAAAAGCTACGGAGCAGGTTACATTTTGGAATTCGGCAGGTAGTTCTCTCTCAATAAACTGCTGAACGCCATCCCTATCACAGTTAGCATTAAACCCATCTATATCCAGCATAATCCAGTTGGTACCCTGATCAATAAAATTGCTCGACTTTCTAAGAGCCGGTTGCAGTAAGGTTGCCTTAGGCACCCCTCGAATTAGAATCGATCCGCTGAGATCAAGTGAATGATATTCGCTAATACCGTCGACATTAATAATTTTGAAATACCAATGTTTGATAGGTGGGTAGGAAATGATTTTTAACTCGTTATTCAGAACAAAAAAACTTTTCCGTGGAATTAAATTATTGGCTGGAATCAGCTGCGTGATTTTCATTGCTCACCACCGAACTTATCAATCAACGCTCGAATATCCTCAACGCGCCACGCTGCAGATCGGGGTCCTAACTTGATAGGTTTAGGGTACTGACCCCGTTGAACGCCCAGATACCAAGCCGATCTACTTACTGGAATGATTTGTAGAACTGTTCGAATTCGAATGAAACCAATCGGTGGTAATAACTCACTTTTCATAATATTCTCCATAAAAAAACCATATCCGACTGAGGTAGCCGGTTATGGTTAATTTTGGAGTATTAAGGTTGATTGGGGATGGGGAGAAAAAACCCTTATTCTAAGAAAAAAGCCCCCACCCCTATTAAAGACTTTTTAGAAATTTTTTAAAACAGGCGTCTTGTTCCTTTTGCATTTTTTTAGCATTCAATGATTTGCGCAAATCACGTTCATCAACGTCCCAACTGGGATCAACAAATTGAACTAATCTAGAAACTAACCTGACAGATTTGATGTCCTCCTGCAGTGCGTACTCGTACATGGATTTCAAAACAGCATCCCACTCTGGACGCCCTCGCATGGCAGCGGACTTGCTCGATTTAAAACTATTTTTAGGGATGCCATCTAGAAGTTTCAAGATTTCATTGGAATAATGTATCAGATCGTCTTGATCAAGAGGTGAAGAAAGTACTCGAGTGGTTTGTAATGAAGGTGATTTTGCTTGAATAAACTCTTTAAGTGCTTTCCATTCATCAAGTTCGTCAGCCGTTAAAAGTTCATTTTGATTTCGCTGACACAAAATTTGAGCTAATTTCCCACGGGCGACAATGTTAGTAAGTTGCTCAGTCGAATATCCTTTGTTCGTACAAATTTTTTGGAAAATCCCATCTTGTGATAAATTCTTGAGAAAGTCTGGATCGTATTCTGTGGTATAAACATATAATGAACTTGTAAAATAACGC
>Ga0209044_1001842_pt1 | contig 12320 bp, 8 predicted proteins | sample SaaInlV_130m_DNA_FD_184655 | JGI IMG/M metagenome (GOLD analysis project Ga0209044, IMG submission 184655) | Marine microbial communities from expanding oxygen minimum zones in the Saanich Inlet - SI037_S4LV_130m_DNA (SPAdes) (version 2) | ecosystem: Environmental > Aquatic > Marine > Intertidal... | reverse complement strand
TTTTTGATCCGAAAATTTGTCCAATACATTGGTGCCCCAGACACACACCTAATATGGGAATGGTTTCCCAAAACGTTTGAATAACTAGATTTGAGACGCCTGCATCTTTTGGCGTTCCGGGTCCTGGCGAAATAATTATTTTATCGGGATTGAGTTTGCTAATATCTTGGCTTGTAATAGAATCATTTGTTTTAACGATTACAAGTTCACCAAGCATTTCAATGGCTTGCACCAAATTCCAGGTAAATGAATCGTAATTATCCATGAGGAAAATCATGTGAGAACTTAAAAGTTGAAAGAGAGAAGGGGAAAGTCAAAAGCAAAAAAATTAAAGTTAATGTTTTTCATTTCTCATGTTGAATATAGAGAAGAAATCGTCGTAAAATAAGAGACTTTATTTTGATGAAAATCCACACGCTATTATATGTCAGATAGATATCTAGAAAAGCAATATAATCCTGAAAAGGTAGAAAACCGTTGGTATACCCATTGGATGGACAAGGGTTATTTTCACGCAAATAGTGATTCCGATAAGGAAACCTACACCATTGTGATTCCACCACCAAATGTAACAGGCATGCTCACCATGGGACATGTTTTGAACAATACAATTCAAGATATTTTGATTCGAAAAGCACGGATGGAAGGAAAGGAAGCTTGTTGGATTCCTGGAACTGATCATGCTTCTATTGCCACCGAATCAAAAGTCGTACAAATGCTACAAGACAAAGGCGTATCAAAACAGGATTTATCTAGAGATGAATTTTTATCTCACGCGTGGGAATGGAAAGAAAAATACGGTGGCATTATCATCAATCAGCTCAGACGATTGGGATGTTCTTGCGATTGGGAGCGAGAAAGATTCACCATGGACGAAGGATACACAAAAGCTGTCCTTCATACCTTTGTAGATTTATATGAAAAAGGTTTGATTTATCGAGGCCATCGATTGGTAAATTGGTGCCCTGTTTCCAAATCGGCGATCAGTGATGAAGAAGTGTTCCATCGGGAAATCAATGGGCATCTCTGGCATTTTCAATATCCGATTATAGATTCAGATGAGTCCTTAATTGTGGCAACCACCAGACCCGAAACCATGTTGGGCGATTCGGCTGTGGCGGTTCATCCCAGTGATGAACGATACCATCATCTTATTGGTAAGACGGTAAAGCTGCCGTTAGTCGGACGAGAAATCCCCATCATTGCTGACGATTATGTGGATCCGCAATTTGGCACAGGTTGTGTTAAAATTACCCCAGCTCACGATCCGAATGATTTTGTAATGGGTGAAAAACACAATTTAGCATTTATCAATATTATGAATGATGACGCTTCTCTTAATGAAAATGTGCCGGAAAAGTATCGTGGTTTATCTCGAGAAGAGGCACGTAAACAAGTCACTAAAGATTTAGATGCAGAAGGACTTTTGATCAAGACGGAAGATTATGTGAATAATGTGGGCTATTCTGAAAGAGGGAACGTTCCCATTGAATTTTATATGTCAGAGCAATGGTATTTGAAAATGACGGATTTAGCCAAGCCAGCGATTCAAGCGGTGAATGACGGGAAAATCAAATTTCATCCTGAGCATTGGACGAAAACGTATAATCATTGGATGGACAATATCAAAGATTGGTGTATCAGTCGCCAGTTGTGGTGGGGACATCGAATTCCTGTTTGGTATCATAAGGATGATGCGAGTCAAATACATGTTTCAGTTGAGGGACCAGAAGATCCTGAAAATTGGACCCAAGACCCAGATGTTTTAGATACGTGGGCCAGTTCTTGGCTTTGGCCTTTTGCCGTACACGATTGGCCACAAGAGGATAAAAATTTAGCTAAGTTTTATCCCACAGATGCCTTGGTGACAGGACCAGACATTATCTTTTTTTGGGTAGCGCGTATGATTATGACAGGCTATGAATTTATGGACGAAGTACCGTTTAAAGATGTGTATTTCACGTCAATTTTACGAGATGAGACGGGCAAAAAATTCAGTAAATCATTAGGCAATTCACCGGACCCATTTGATTTATTTGACGAATATGGAACCGACGCCGTACGATTTGGGACCATGTTGATGGCACCACAAGGTTTGGATGTATTATTTTCAAAAGATCGCTTAGAAGTAGGGCGCAATTTTATGAACAAACTTTGGAATGCTTGCAGATTTGTTCAGATGAACATTCCTGATAATTGGTCAGATAATCAAACTGCTTTAGATGATGAGCTAGAATTGCCAGAAAAGTGGATTTTAAGTCAATTAAATCAAGCCATCAAAGACTACAATCGACAATTGGAACGATTCCATTTTAATGAAGCGGCAAAAGTGCTATATGATTTTACGTGGAATGATTTTTGTGATTGGTATATCGAAATTGCCAAAACACGATTTTATGGTGACGACGAAGTTTTAGCAGAGAAAGCACGATCCGTTTCTTTAAAAGTTATTCGCACAGTTTTGGCTTTATTACATCCTTATGCTCCTTTTATGACCGAAGAATTATGGCATCATTTTAAGCTAAAATCTGACGGAGATTTAATAATCACACCTTGGCCAAAGGCAGATGAAAAAGCTAACGATGAATCAGTAAAAAATGACATGATGATATTGCAAGATATCATTTCATCCATCAGAAGTATTCGTAGTCGCATGAATATTTCACCATCCAAAGAGGCGGATCTCGTGGCCAGATGTTCGCCAGAGCAATCACAATTTTTAGCTCAATATGAAGGATTCATTTTTTCCTTAGCAAAAATTCAATCATTGGAAAGTGGGGAAAAGATTGAACGGCCGGATCAATCTGCCACTGCAGTGGTAAAGGGAATGGAATTATTTTTGCCTTTGGGCGGACTCATTGATTTGGACAAAGAAAAGGGACGATTGGAAAAAAGAATCAAAGATATTGAAGCTCTCCTTATTGGTATCGAGAAAAAATTGAGCAATGAAAATTTCACCAAACGGGCACCAGAAAATGTAGTGGAACATGAAAAAAATAAATTGAATGATTTGAAAGATGAATTAACAAAAGTGTGTGGAAACCTGGAGGTATTATGTTGAAACCAATCCTAACTTTACTCTTATCGGGCTTATTAATGGGCCAATCTAATTATGCGACTTTAAGCATTTATAAGGACGGTTCAGCGTTGGTAAAGCAGCCTGTGATTTGGAATGTATCTCGCGGTGAAGATTATCTTATTTATGATGATCTACCCAAATCCATTGAGAAGGAATCACCTTTTTTACATATTGAGGGTGTCCAAGTTTTATCACAACAGTATTATAATAAAGTGTTTAATAGTATTGATTACTATGATGCTCTTATTGGAGAAAAAGTCACTCTTAAGCCCAAAAACAATAAAGCAATCAGTGGCATTTTGCTTGAATATTCCCATCAAGCACTTACCATTGAATTTAAAAATACCATTTTAACTTATCCGCAAATTGAAGTTGAATTTATTCAAGTAAAAGGGAAAATTAAAAACCCTGTGTTTAGGCCCTATTTATCTTGGAGCGTGGAGGCTGAGGCATCAGGTGATATTGAAGCGGAAATCTTGTATAAGACAAGCCATATGCATTGGAATACACTTTATCGATTATTACTTCATGACCAAGATCAAGGGGAGCTAATCGTAGATGCGGTTATTTCCAACGATACAGATTTAGATTATGAAGATGCAAAACTTCAAGTGATTGAAGGCAAATTAAATCGTGTCCATGGAAAAAAGAATTATGGTGGACCCGCAAGAACAGAACGAATGATGCTCAGCCCGAATGTACCAGCAGCAACAGAAAGTGAACTGGGAGATTATCACATTTACACTTTGAATGGCGCACATGATTTTCGATCCAAAGAAAAAATATCAGTTCGATTGTATGGTCCTTTAAAAGTCCAATTCCAAAAATCTTATCTCTTTGAAAATACAGAAAGACGACAAAAAGAGGAGCCTCTCTCAATACAATTATCAATGGAAAATACAGAAGCTTTTGGTTTGGGATTGCCTTTACCCGAGGGAAAGGTTGAAATGTATCTGAACACAGAAACCCATGCTATGGAATATGTGGGTTCAGATCGTATAGGGCAAACGCCCAAGGATCAAAAAATAGAATTATCTTCAGGGCGCGCTTTTGAAGTCACGGGAAAGCGGAAAGTATTGAATTATGATCGTCAGCGAAAAAGTGAAGAAGCCGTTATTGAAATCGAAATTATCAACGGCAGACAAGAAGCAATTAATGTAAAATTGATTGAACATATCCATGGTGATTGGATAGTGAAAGAGGAATCTGATAAATATACAAAAGAAGATGCCTCAACGATTCATTTCACCTTAACGCTTGACGCTGGCAAAACAAAATTGGTCTCTTATACTTATCGAAAACAGTGGCAATAGAGGACATAAATGAGGTCTTTGACCTTTTCTACTTCTATATCTGAAATAAATAGAATCGGTGTAAGGCGAAGCAAAGCGCTTTCAGAAAATGAGATTCATTCGGTTCAAGATTTACTCTATACTTTTCCCAGGCGACATTTAGATCGAAGATCTGTATCTCAAATAAAATCCCTTCAAAAAGATACACAAGCATCCATTGTTGGTGCGATCCAAAGCATGGGCGAAAAGCCGATTCGTCGCGGGAAATTGTTCCAAGTGATTCTTTCAGATGGAACGGGACTATTAACGCTCACTTGGTTTAATGGTGCACAGTATATCAAAAAATTATTCAAAGTGGGAGATCGATTGGCGGTGCATGGAAAAATTGAATATTATCAAGGATTTTCCATCACTCATCCAGATTTTGATCGCTTATCAAAGCAAGATGATCCAGTGAATACGGGAGCAATTCTCCCGTTGTATCCTTTGACAAAATCTTATAAATCGGTTGGTTTAGAACAACGAATCTTTCGAAAGATTATCTTAGAGGTGTTTGAAGACTTAGGCGAAGTTCCAGAATTATTTACAGAAGAAATTTGTAAAAGTCAGGGACTTATATCACGGAAAGAGGCATTGCATCAGATTCATTTTCCTAAAAATGAAGAAGCTTTGGATCAAGCCATTTATCGTTTGAAATTTGAAGAACATTTTTTTTTGCAATTACTTATGGCTTTTCGAAAAATAACTTTAAAAAGAAGTAAAGCAAAAGCCTTTACAAAAATCGGTCCTTATGTAAAATTGATTGAAGATGATTTGCCTTTTACATTAACGGATGCACAGAAAAAAGTAATTCTTGAGATTCGGGATGACATGAAAAAAAACCAAACCATGAACCGCCTTTTGCAAGGGGATGTGGGCTCAGGAAAAACAATCGTGGCTATTTTATCCATGCTTATCGCCGTTGGGAATAAATCACAAATTGCTTTGATGGCGCCCACAGAAATTTTAGCGCACCAACATTATGAATCTGTGAAAGCGATATTGGACAAAGTAAATGTGCCTTGCGCTTTATTGGTGGGACAAATGAAAAAAAGTGAACGACAGGCCATTCTCAATGGATTAGAAAATGGAACGATTCCAGTTCTTATCGGAACCCATGCACTCATTCAAGATGATGTTATTTTCAAAGAATTGGGATTAGTAATCGTGGACGAGCAACATCGGTTTGGTGTTAAACAACGGGGAAAGCTGACAGATAAAGGTCTCAATCCTCATTTTTTAGCCATGACCGCTACGCCTATTCCACGGACCTTATCGATAACATTTCATGGAGATATGGATTTGTCGATTATTGATGAATTACCGAAAAATCGAAAACCTGTGGTGAGTAAAGTTATTGAGGAAGGACGATTAGAAAGTGTCTATGCCTTTATGAAAGATGAAGTTGGAAAAGGTCGCCAATGTATGGTGATTTATCCTTTGGTGGAAGAATCAGAAAAATCGGATTTAATCGCAGCTGTGGACGCGCATCAAAAATTGGATCAATTTATTTTCCCAAAGATAAATGTGGGTCTGATTCATGGGCGTATGAAAACAGAAGAAAAAGATGAAATCATGGCGAAATTCGCCAAGAATGAAATCAACATATTGGTCTCCACCACGGTCATAGAAGTGGGCGTGGATATTCCAAATGCAACCGTGATGCTCATCGAACATGCGGAGCGATTTGGTCTTACTCAATTACATCAACTCAGAGGACGCGTTGGGCGTGGAGCGGAAAAAAGTTATTGTATCATGGTTAGGCGAAAATTTACGGAGACATCCAAAACGAGACTTGCCATTATGGAACGAACAAATGATGGCTTCGTGATTGCAGATGAAGATTTAAAATTGCGTGGCCCTGGTGAATTTTTTGGGATTCGGCAAAGTGGATTTTTACAATTTAGAATTGCGAATTTATTAACGGATGGTCCGATTATTCGTTCAGCGAGGGAGGCTGCTTTTTCGGTAGCGAAATCAGATCCAAATTTGTTAAACAAAGATCACAAAATTATGAGAGAGACATTTATGAAAGATTACGCAGATCGGATGGATTTTGTGCAAATATCGTAAGGGTTTGGAGTGAGCTCATTATTGAAACGCGAAAAATTTACACTTTACTTATAGATGAGCCACACTATGACAAAAATGAAAAATGTCGCTTACATAAAAAACTTCATACACCCATGTGGCCGATTCTTTTCTTTTACTTATATATCACAGGGTAATCCCGTGCTTTCAAAATAGCTACCGCGTCATAAAGAAAGTTCACCTGGTGGGGCTTATTCAGTTAAAAATGCCTCCAACTCACATCATTCAATAGCTATATCAAGTTCGGCTTTATAAACTTTTATATGGCGGTAACATATTGTGGAAGACCAAATAAATAAAAGAAGTGTAGGAATACCCACACTGATAAAGGACATAAAAAAACCTATTATATTTACCCGACTTTTTTTCCCTTATTACATAAAGGGCAATTCACTTTATTCTCCTACTTCTGATTGGTTTAACAAATTTCCATCAATGATCAGCAGTGTAAAATATTTATCATCGAGATAATCAGTTTTAATTTGAAAACCAAATTGTTTTAATTCGTTTTTGATGTCCACTAATGAACAATTTTCTTCATTATATTTAAAAAATGGTTTCTGTGGTTCAATATTTTTATCATCTGATATATGAAATTTTAGTTGTTGATAACTTGCGGATTGGTCTCCGTTTATATATTGTAAATTAATTTCAATCTCAAACGATTCTTTACTTTCTTTTTTCTGTATTATATTTTGGTAATTAATTATGACTTTTCTAAAACTCGATTGTGAATGCGTTTCAGAACTGTTACTGATTTCAACTCCCAAGGAATCAGTGACGCTATTTGATACTATTTCAGAAGATACTTTCAACGAAATATCTCCCAAAGCAACTACAAGTGCTTCTCTTTCACTACTCCCAACACCCCGACCAAACGAAATATTATTTTCTGAATTAGCATTTATCCACCAAACAGGGACATCAACGACTGGCTGCAACAAATTTGATGAGCAACCGAAGAACATAAATAACAAAATAATTAAACCAAAAAAACTATACTTCATTGGAAATTGATCTTTTATTTCATCGTTATATAATTGGTAATCCATTTCCATTCCCTTTCTTTTTGATTTTTTTAACCACCCACTAACAAACAGCTTGTTAGTCTTTTTAGGATATTAAATTTTTTCTTTTTAAATCAATTATACCGCAACACAACGCCATTTTCACCAACTGCCCATCCATCATCCGAAGATGTCATTTTTAGATCATTAATATTATTACTTGTTGGGCTTGTTATTTCTTGTAAATCATTACCATTCCAATGGTGGATATATCCTTCGGTACTTCCAAACCAAATATCATTAGAAGACATTCCGGAAATAGCTGCACCTCCCCCACTATCATTTAATGTTAGAAATATACTCCAATCAGTGCCATTCCAATGACTAATTTGAGCATAATAGTTGATATTTCTATATAACCAAATATCTGAAGAATTAAACGCAAGAATAGAATACCAAGCAAAATTTTCAGCTTCTTGATTAAGACTCCACCCAATTCCATTGAAATAAAAAACTTTACCACTATTACCCACAGCCCAACCATTGTTTTCATCAATTAAGTGTAAATCTTCTATATCAGATGAAGTTACATCCGTTAAAGACCAATCATTTCCATCATAGTGATAAAAGTTACCAGAAGACCCTCCCACCCAAATATTGTTTGCATCTATAGCATCAATGGAATAACAGATTGATGACTCATAAGCCATAGACCAATTAATTCCATCATAATGGTAAATATCACTCCCTACTGCCCAAATATCAGTTGTGGATATTATTTTTACATCGTAAATGGTTGATGTTGTGGGTGATGTTTCTTGAGTCCAATCACTGCCATTGTAATAAAAAATGGCGCCACTACTCCCTACGGCATAGACAAAGTTTTCATTGAATACATCAATACCATTTAACGTAGTTCCCAAGGTAGCAATCACACTCCAATTACCTAATTGTGTTTGGGTGGTAGCGCTTATTTCATTGCTACCTGAACCAACGCCATCATTATTCACAGCATAGACCTTGTAATAATAACTTGTAGAACCTGGAAGCCCCATATCAGTATAAGAATTGTCAGATGAATTTGTAATGGTAGTTATAACCGGGTCAGATTCGCTTATGTCAGGTTGAGTTGAACGCCTTAAAACATAACTTTGGAATGATGATGTCTCTGTATTTCTAGTCCATGCTAAAGAAATGCTTGTAACATCTGTATCAGTTACTTGTAATTCAGGATTATCCAAAACCGCAGATGTAACGGAAACGGTCACGGGTATCGTGGTGGAATTTCCGGAGTAGGAAATAATAATATTACCGTCAAAGTCGCCCATATTTAATTGAGCGCGATCAACGGAAATAACAGATGAAACAGGTGTAACGGCTACACTGCCATTTTCAGGATTTGCGGAAATCCAATTTGCCGTTGGCGTTATTTGCCATTGAACGGTAGAACTGCCATTATTGGAAATGTATATTTCTAATTCAGAGCTTGAATTGCCAAAATCCAATGTTGTTGGTGAAATGGATAAATTAGCTTCTTCAACAGAAACAGTAACAGAAACAGTCTGATTTCCACCGTTGGAAGTAAAAGAGATTGATCCTGAATAGGTCCCTGCTGAAAGGTCTGCGCGATTAACGGATATATTAGTATAACCCGGTTCTGTTGAGATGGTGCCGGAAGTGGTTTCAATGGAAATCCAATTATTGGAACTACTGGCATTCCAAGATAATGAACCTATACCGGTATTATTGATATCAAAAGATTGTTCGGTTTGGGAAGAACCAAAATCGAAACTTGCGGGAGAGACGGAGATTTGCGGACCTGTAGTATTTGCGATAGTCATAATAACGCTGATACTTTTGGCATTTGCATCAGACGATAAAGAAATAACATCCGTATAATTTCCCGGTGAATAATCACTTCGATTTACGCTCACATTCACAATATCTGTTTCGGTGGTAGTGGTTCCGCTTGTTGGGGAAACCGTGAGCCAAGTTTGGTTTTTGGTCAAGGTCCAATTCATGGTGCCGATGCCTGTATTTTGAATATGGAATGTCAAATTGTCTGTGTCAGTTCCAAAGTTGAGCGCATCTTCCGAAACGGTTAATTCCGGCCCAAGAGAAGTAAGTTGTAAATCCACCGTAACGGAACGGTCTGCAATGACTTGAACAGTTGTGGTTTTTGCTTCATAACTTGGATGGGATGCGGTTAGAGTATATTCACCTTCTGGAACATCCACAATTTCAAAACTGCCGTCACTTCCTGTAATGATTGCAGAAGTCGCCGGCTCGGTCGTAACGGAAACCCCTTGCACCACTTCCATGGTCTGGCTGTTATATATAGTCCCAGTAATGATACCCACTGTAACGGGTGGTACAGATTCATCTAAACAGGATATTGTAAAAATGCATATAAAAAATATAGCTAATCTCTTCATCATTATTAATTTCCTTTACTGATTTGGATTATTGATAGTTGAAACAGAATTAAGGTTCACCTTGGGGTCTATACCATAGGAAAGCCCTAATGAAAAATATAATCCGCCTACTGTAATAGATGGATAGGGCAGATCTTCTGATAGAATTCTTATTGGATCATGCGTTTTAACTCCGCCATCATTGGTTCCGCCATCATAAACATCTATTTCAAATTGATTAAATGTTACGTTTGATTGGTATCCTAAATGAAAAAATAAATCAATTTTTCCAAACCAACGATGCAAACCGCCTTCAATGTTATAAGAAAATTTATGCTCATCGATATCCTTATTAAAAAAACCATATCCAAGGTCATAATTATTAATTATATCTTTTTTCCCATCCCAATTTTGAGTAAGACTCATTGAACCAAGTTTCATAGATATAGATGGGTACAGTCCTAAAATATACTTTAATCCTGTTGGGTATTGTAAGGCAACCCCCCATTCAGAAATAGATAAAATATTTGTAGGTGATTGATAAAATGAAGTATAGAATGCAGGTATATAGTTCATCCCAATCAATTTATATAACTCTATTGAAATTGTGTTACTACTTATTGTTGTAAAATTTTCAGTATCAATAAATGTATTATTTATTTCAACTTGGGTTGGGATATTCAAACCCGTAGAAAATGTTATTGCACGGTAATATTTATTTTGCGAATTTGAAATTGTGATGGGCTTTTTATTCTTTCGATAATAATAACCTTGCCATTCCCTTGGAAATACTGAAGCATCTAGCATACTCCATGTATAAATTGCGCCTACTAATCCCAGTCCGACATAATATAAATTTTTATGTCGAGTCGATTCATCGTAAAACCGTGTTTTATCTTCAGCCGTGATGGAGCTATTCCGATTATCGATTGCTTGATTATATTGAGTCAAACCATTGCCAATAAGTGCACCACTTCCTAAAAATCCTGTAAGCATGAGAGAACCACGCAACTTTTTTTCTTGCTTAAATTGTCCCCACCCGGGAAGCAACATTGACCGTGCAAAGCTTCCCCATTTTCTTTTATTATTTTGATTCTCATTCCAAGCATGAAAATCAAACATTTCATAACCCTCTTTAGGGATGCGTATTAAAACGTACCCTATTTCGCCGTCATAGTAATCTTCCATAAGATGAACATTGGAAATACTCGCAGAAGATTGCCGTCCAATGAACCCTCTGTTTGTTTTTTCAGCTTCACCATAAACAGATCGTTTCGATTTTTCTATTCTATGTTTAGTTTGACTAATAACATCATGTCCGCGTATTGACTCTATTTGAACATTAGATTTTTCAATCCCTGCTTTTTCTAAAGCAATTAACAATGCTTCGTTTATCCCTTCATTTCGAGATATTGTTATATCGCTAATTCCTACATAATATTTTGCATATTGAGTTTCATGATTTCCAATATTTATCCAAGATTGGCCTTGCATGATGCCAAGGTTCGCTACAACTAGCATAACAAACCTTAATATTTGGTTTTTCATTTATTTTAAATATAACTGCTGATACGCTTCATTAAATTCTATATCATTTTGGATTCTTTCTAGCAAACTTATTTCCACATCTTTTTTAGAAACAGACCATAATGTCCAAGCGCGATATACCGTTAAACCATCTTTTTCGATTTCCCATTGGTCGCTGATTTCGCGTTTTGGGCGTTTTAAAAGTTCTTTGACTTTTCCAGCAATATAATTTTCAAATGATTCTGTTCCCGTTTTCTGAAGTGATGCTCCTGCTTGGTTTTTTTTACGCTGGCTGGATTTTGTATTGAATCCCGTACGAGTGTTTTGGGCAATAGATTTTCTAACAGCATCACTTTCAATATAAAGAGCGATTTGAACTGCTATATCTCCCTGCGCACCAAGGTCTGCATTACTCATAGCAGTATTCAAGAAAAATTCATCTTCTGCTACGCCTCGCCCATATATCCTATTTTCTTCATCATAATATTTAAATTCTCGATAGTCATTAAACCAAGGTGGTGCTGTCTCTACATTCGTTCTACCAGTTGCAAGTTTTCCAGCACACCCTACAAAAAGTGCAACTAAAAACATAGTGATGGTTATTTGAATTTTTCTCATTTTTCATTCTCCTTTATCTTCTCACCACACCTTTCACAAAAAGATGCATGGGGATCTGTTAGTGGTTTTTCACAGTAGAAGCATTCAGAAATCATTTGTTCGCCACAACGGCTACAGTATTCAGTATTTCCGTCATTCTTTGCGGGCTTAAAAAAGCCACACTTTGTGCAAAGCTGAATTGTTTCTTCTAAATGCTTTACTTTCATAGTAGTAAAGATACGAAACCGAAATAAACAAACCGGTTAACCGTGGG
>Ga0209044_1001840_pt1 | contig 12327 bp, 12 predicted proteins | sample SaaInlV_130m_DNA_FD_184655 | JGI IMG/M metagenome (GOLD analysis project Ga0209044, IMG submission 184655) | Marine microbial communities from expanding oxygen minimum zones in the Saanich Inlet - SI037_S4LV_130m_DNA (SPAdes) (version 2) | ecosystem: Environmental > Aquatic > Marine > Intertidal... | reverse complement strand
TTTGTACGAAGTGAACTTCTAAACGAGAAAAAATAATCAAATTCACCTAAATTTCTTGCAGTTTTGTATAAAACTCTATATTTCTTATCTAAAACCACTGTTTTAACCACTTTTGGATGATTTTTCAGCGCTTCAACCGATACAAAAGAGCCAATAAATGTGATTTGCACGTCATTGTTAAAATTTACGATATTTTCAATCGCTGGCGTTGCCATTACGCAATCACCCAGCCAAGTTGGTAACTCAATTAATAACTTCATTAATAACCTTTAAGGTCTCTGAAAGGTTTTTCTCTATTGAAAACCTCATAGATTTAGATTTATTATTTTTTTGAATTACTTTTAACGCCTCTTTATTTGATAACAATTTATCAATTTTTTGAACTACAGAAAAATCTAAAGGGGTTTTCATAACAAATTCATTATCTAAAATTTCACTAGCACCATTTTGCCTAGTAGTAAATACTGCATTTTCAAAACTCATGGCCTCAAGAACAACGTTAGAAAATGGCTCATAACGTGTCGGAAAAAGGAATATGTCACTAATAGTGTAGAAGTCATTAACATCTTCTCTAGTGCCAGTAAATACCACCTGGTTATCAATTTTTAGCGCTATTGCCAGTTGTTGGTAATATTCAATATTTTTCTCTTTTCCAATAATAAATGCCTTAATATCTGAATTCTTCAACCTTGAAACAATTTTTAAAAATTCCTCAACACCTTTTCTTTTAAATCCGCTACCCACATAGAGCAAAATAGACTGATTCTCTTTAATTGAAAACTCTTTTGATAGCCTATCAAAAGAGTTTTGGTGGTCCAACTCTTTAGACTCAACTCCGTTATATACAACTTTAATTTTTTCAGGATTAATGCTGTACGTATTAATAATTTGTTTTCTAATCATTTCAGAATTGGCAACAATGCATTTCGCCTTCTGAAGGCATCTTTTTTCCAAGAATAAATAGATCGGATGAAGTGGATTAAGTTTTGATTTTTTTTCAACCGTTAAAAATACTTTGTGCACCCCATCTCCTGCTCGATATATATCAGGGCAAGTAATTCTATCCAAAGAGAAGTAAAATTTATTTCTCTTTGTTGAGCAAACCTGTAAATTGAACAATATTACACGCAACCATGATGGTAAAAATTTTGGAAAAATTGAATGAACAGCTTGATGATCGATATTTTGGCTTTTTAGGGCTTTTGACAGACGAGATAAATACATCTCAGCACCGCCAAATTTAGTTATATTTGCGCGTATCAAATAAAGTTTTTTCATTCTTTTTTAATAGTTGGATTAAGAACTGACGCGATAATTATTACAAACAATATTGCGAATTCATACCTAAAGGTAATATTTGCAAACCCCATTAAAAGCAATGAGAAGATTAACAGTCTAACTAAGAGTTTGTACTCTTTCTGTAAACCATAAGAAAATAGGGAGAAAATAAAAGAAAAGAAAGTTAAAAAACCCAAAAAACCTCTCTCCAAAAGCATATCTAAGTATAGTTGATGCGTATTATCAATACTTCCAGTCCTAGCATTATCAATATAATTATGAACATCAATAGAGATACTATTGCCCACACCTATGCCAAATAAAATATTGTGCTCTAACCAGGCGTAAATTGATGATAGCCATATCTGAATTCTAGCAGGATCGCTAAAACCCTGATCAAATCTTGATATAACTCTAGAGTCTGGGAATAAAACAATTGCAAGAGTGAGCAATATTAAAAATGAGGCAATAAGTAACGATATTCTCTTTAAACTAAACTTTTCATCTAAAAAGGCATAGGCAAATAATACCACTGGAATAGAAAACATTGCCATTCTACTGCCACCTAGCACCAAAGAAGCTCCAGACAATATCAAGCCAATAAACAATAAAATACGGGTCGTTTTAGATTTAAAGAAATTATTTAGAACTAGCATTATAATGAAGAAATACATAATGTATGTTGCAGATCTGTTGATCGAACCAACAGAATTAAGCTTCAAATGGCTACTGTTATATGCGTAATAATCAACCATAGAAATGGCAATTGCCATAATAAACCCTATTGTAATAAACTTAACAATAGTCTCTAGACTTACATAGCTTAAGTCAGCCTCTCTAAAAAACAAAAAAACAACAACAATTTTTAAAATATCAGAAAACTGCTCTAAGGATTCCTGAGAATTAATTCCAATCCAGATTCCTAAAAATACTACTAACAGATGAGCAATAATCGAAATATTTATTGCATCCTTGGTTATGGCTATATTGTTAGTAATTAACTGGTATAAAAGATAACATAACATCAATACAATGCTTAGATTTTTTAAAAATTCCGAGTACGCCAAAAACAAAGTACACATTGCTACTGTTAAATAAATAAAACCCTGGTTAAGCGTTAACTTGTTAAATGTCATTAATTATCTCCTGAAATCTTTTACTTCTGTTTTTGTAAGAATAGTGCTGTGCTAAAGTGTTTGCAGAATCAAAATTAAAATCATCTTTGTTTTTATCGCAAATGTCCATAATCTTCCGGGAAAAATCCTTGGCATTATTTAAACTAAAAAATATTTTATCAGTCGCAATCAATCGAACCGATGGATAATCAACAGATAGTATGGGGATGCTGGTGGCCATATACTCAAACAACTTCATTGGTGATGTTAAAAATCTAGATTGGATGTTATCACCCAATGGTAATAACAAAATATTAGAATGTTTCAATACTTTACTAGCAACCTCATGATTATCAACAAAGCCAAGATAATTAACTCTACTTGGGTTGATATTGTACTTTTTTACTAGATCTTTTATGTAATTTTCATCCTTAACACCACCCTTTCCTCCAGCTATTCTAAGTGTATATTTTTCATCTAACAAAGATAAGGATTGAAAAATTAACTCAACATTTTTCCAACGATTAAACTGGCCAAGATATGTAAGAACAAAATTATCTAACATGGTAACCTTTCTAAACCTTTCTACTTCTACACCATTTGGTAAAACTATGTAGCCTCTTGGGTTTCGGCCAAACTCCTGTTTAAAAAATAATTCTTGGGAGTAATTTGTAAAGATTAAGCAATCTAAAAATTTATTTAAGAGTAAAGAGTTTATATGTTCTTTTTTAATATGAGATTTAAATAAATACGGGAATGACTCTTCGTGCATTTCATGAATAATTCTGACATTTGGAATGATTTTTTTCAAGAAAAAAGCATTTGAAAGCTTGCGATAATGCCTTGTAATGATTATTTTTTTTTCTAAAAATCTCAGTATATCCCAAAAAAAAACTACTTTTGTAACGAACTTTCCAAAGCTTGTGAATTTCCTGGATATTATCTTTAAACCACTATTTGATATATATTTTTGAATCAATAAAAAATCACTCTCATTTTTATATGTTCCATAAACTACGACCGTAGTGCCAATTTTTGATAAATGACAATAATCTTTAATAACTTGAATGGTTTGAGCTGATTTAAAAGTAAGATCTAAAGGGTGGTAGTAATAAATTTTCATATAAGATTTTTAGAAATAAGAAACTCTAAGTTAAGTAGTCTTTATTAAACTTTAAATTATTAATACAACGTCCAGAGGATACAAGTGCTTTAATTACATCCTTATCTTTTTTCTTTATTAGCTTTGCAGGATTGCCTCCAACCACTGAGTAGTCGGGAATATCTTTTACTACAACACTTCCTGCAGCAATAGTGCAAGCTAGCCCTATATGAACCCCTGGCATAATCATCACATTTCAACCCACCCAGCAATAATCGCCAATAACAACTGCTTTTGGTATTATTTTAGTATCAAAAGGCAGGTATTTTATCTCTTTCTCATAATTATGATTGCCTGTAATAATTGTGCAGCATGGAGCTACCATACAGCAATTGCCAATAATAATTCCGCCAAACCCATCAAAAAAAGCATTATCAAAAATTTTAGTATTATCGCCAATTTCTATATTTTTTGGAAAAAGGTATTTTGAATTCAGCTGTTTATATTGCGTATTACTTCCTATCTTTTTAAATGTCTTCGTCCTAAACTTCAAATAAACACTTATTCTTTTAAATATATTCATCTACAACCCCCATTACCTCAGCAGTTGAGATTGCATCCATTCCAGCAGAGCACTTAATATTATTACTCAAATAAAGCTTATGATTCATATTTGAAATAATGCAATGCACGCCACTCCCCTGTATGCCATTTTTATCTTGATAATCACATTGACTTGTCGCATCATTACTCCAAGCTCCCCAAATTTTGGCTTCACTCGCCCCAAATAAAGCTACAACTGGCGTATTGGTAGCGGCTGCCATGTGCATCGGTGCAGTATCCACACCGAAAAACAGCTTTGCTTTTGAAGAAAGACATGCTAAGTGCTTTAAAGTTAATTTACCTGATAAATTAATAGGCCCAGTCTTACAAAGTGCTAATATGTTATCAACTCTATCTAGTTCATTTTTTACGGGTGCGCCAGTAATGATAACTTTAAGTTTTTTTTCTTGCTGAAAATAATCAACAACTTTAGCCATGCGCTCATCCTCCCAACATTTAAACATCCATCGTGAAACAGGGTGAATATGCACAAACTGATCGATATTATTATCTAAAAGAATTTTATCCACCTCTTGCTCTACCTTGTTAGACCAATAAATTTTCACCTCTTTATTGACAATTTTTTTACCAAGAATATCAATAAATTGCAGGTCTTTCTCAACAGTATGTTGTCGTTTTTTATCATTACCTAGCTTATCAAAGATTTTAATTTTAGATAAAAGTCCTTTTCTAACTGGAAATCCTAATTTAATCTTTGCACCACTAAGAAATGCAAGTTGAGCACCCCTATCCCCTTCTGTCAGATTGATAACCATATCGTAGTTACGCTTTCTAATATTACGAGTAAATTTAATCTCTTCTTTGAGTTGTGAAAATATTGATAATTGTTTGATTCTTGGCCTGTCATAAATAATAATATTATTAATATCTGGATTATTAGATACCATATCTTCACAGCCTTTATTGAGTGCGAAATCAATAATAGAATCTGGATAAATATTTTTAAGATTTGATACTAAGGGTGTTGATAGTAATACATCACCAATATTTCTAAATTTAATTACAAGAATTTTCATGAGATAAATTCCATAAATTTCTTTGAACGGGATTCCCAAGTGTAGTTTTTAGAAAAATCTTTAATCTTATTAATATCAAAATCATCATCATCTAATGCTCTAATTATCTCTTTGGCAAAAGACTCTGGCTTTTCTGGTGTGGCATAATAAACCAATGACTCATTAATATTACTTTCAATGGAGGGCAGTCTAGATACCACAACCTTTAAACCTGAACCTAAATACTCATAGAGTTTAAGAGGTGATGTAAATAATAATCCATCTGCATCATATCTATTGGATAGCACTCCGACTGTTGACTGGGCAATATAGTTATAAATATTTTTGTGCTCCACTCTTTTTACAATTTCGATATTATCAAATACACCTAACTCTTTTGCCTGATCTTCATATTGTTGTTTGGTTTGATCGTTTGCACCAATTAATACAGCTTTTATGTCTCTATTGTATTGATGCTTAATAATAGAAATGGCCTCCACTAAAACATCTAGTCCTTTCCATTCGCTAAAATTACCACTATAGATTACATCATATTTTTTATGCTCCTGATGTTTAATATTTAAAAAATCTTTATTAAAACCGACAGGGAGGATATGATGACTATTTGCACAAGTAGGGAATGCTTTTTTAATTTCACTACTTAAAGTTGAAGTAATACAGATTAAATTATCTGCATTAGAAAATACAAATTCCTCTAACTTTTTCATTTCGTTAGCTTTTTTATACTCACCTTCTTTACAATAGTTTTGAGAGAGAATTTGATGCACTTCGAATACAAATTTAATATTTGAAGTGCTACTCTTTAAGTTTTTTATAGCCAAACGCATTTGCTTAAAATCACGTGTATATATAACTAATTTCTCAGATTTGTATTGCTTTAAATATTTAAGCACATTGCTAATAAAAAATAATTTGTTACTTTTAACGCCAAACCTCTTGTTTGATATTTTCACCACATTTAAATTTTCATGGAGTTTGATACCAAGATTATTATTTAAATATTCTTTAATGTCACTCCCAGAATCAAGACAAAGCAACTCAACTGGCACATCTTCAGCTAACGCATTTAAAAACTGAATAATACTTAACATATAGGTATACCCATTACTAATGTGCATGGGATATGGATATATAATTTTCATAAATTAGTATATTGATTGATAGTACTCACACTTTGAGCATACATTTGGCATTGTTTTATCACTATAAAATCTATTTCTCATATTTCTGATATCATCCCCATGCCATATTTTTTCAATAGTTTGTTCAAATACATTGCCAACTACCAACTCATCAAGAGCGTCTCTACAATCGCATAACTTAAAATCACCATTAACTGTAATCAACGGCTTGGCAAAAGAAACTTTACATGGCCCGATCCTATCAATTCTTTCTTTAACAGGCAACTGATCAAATTTAGAAATATTATCTTCAAGAAGCCCCCCCCAAGTATCGAAACCATATTCAACTTTACTAGCCATACCAATATCTTTTAAGTATCGCAAAAAACTTAACTTTGCATCACCAGATCCATCATAATCACGCATTGTTACGGAGGATGTTAATGATTTATTATTATTTGAAGACTCTGATAATTTTATTAAATTTTTCTTAACAAAATCAAATTTATCTACACCCATAAATTTATTGTACGATTCTTGATCAAAGCCGGTGAAAGAAACATTTATCCTTATTTTCAGAGTGTTACCGAGATCAGCTAAAGTGTTACGAATTTTTTGTTTAAAACTAATTAAGTTAGTATAAAAGCTCAAAGACTGAATGCCTGAATTTTTTAAATACTCTATTCTTTCAGACAATAATGGGTCTGCTAGCGGGTCTGACATTGTAGGTGTTATAGATAAGCTCTCTCCACCAATATCTACAAATTGTTTAACAATATTTTTAAACTTATCAAGTGTCATATGCTTCGTAACAATTTGATCTGCAATAATAGGGTAGTAGCAAAAAACACATTTTGCATTGCATAGGTTTGTTCCTTCTATATATAACGTTTCTGGTATTTTATATTTTTTTTCTACTTTTTTTAAAAAAAGACTTTTCAATAAAAACCTTTTTACTAAGGTTTTTATTTTCTTATTTCTAAGTATAACTATCGTATTTTTCATAACCCCGTTCCTTTAATCTTACGATATAAATCTATTGTTGAATTTACAAACTTAACCGAACCAAATTCTTGATTAGCTTTTTGTTTTGCCATATAAGCGTATTGCTGCAAATCTAATTCATTAATTTTTTGCAAAAACTTATAGACTTGATTACTAGACTTTTGCTTAACAACCCAGCCGTTCTGGTTATTATTAATATTCTCTGACAATCCTGCGTAAGCAGAGACTAGTACCGGCTTTCCCATGGACATCATTTCTCTGCAAGCAAAAGAAATGGTTTCAACGCCTATGGATAAAACAAAGCCAATATCCGCAATCGATACAGCCTCTCTCACGTCATTCATAAAACCAGTAAATATGACATTATTTTGCATATTTAACTGATTGACGTATTGCTTCATGATTTCATCTTTAGGTGAGTTGCCAACAATAATAATTTTGATATTTTTACGTAATTCATTATCCAATTTAGATGTGGCTTCTACTAAGAATTGCCAACCTTTGTGAAGTGCCGTACCTGCTACAGAAACAAACACAATGTCATCACCTTGAATATTAAATTTTTTCAGCAAGTTTTTGGATTTTTCTCTTGGTTGAAAATAATCTAAATCTATACCATTATGAATAACTACTGTCTTCTTCTGCAATTCACTTGTAATAATATGACTGTACTGGAAATTTGACACCACAATCATTTGGTCGGTGTATTTACCATAAAGCTTATTAGCAAACCAATTCTGCTTAATTTTAAATGAGTCATGTTTAGTTCTAATAATACGAAAATTTAACTTATAAAACCACTTGCAAAGCATGACAACCTTGTGATCTGGTGTACCGTTTACATGCACAATATCAATATTATTTTTTATGATAACTGCTTTAAGTTTTTTAATATTTTTTATGATATTAACAATCTCTTTTGGCTTTCCTGGAAAGTCAAGATCAAACACTCTGTTAGAATGATTTTTCTTTAAATCCTGGTTAAGTTTACTTACTTTTGGCGCCGCAATAAATGCATTGATTCCTTGTGAAATTACACCATTAAACAGGTAAGTTAAGTAAGTGGTATGCCCTCCGCCGTTGCCAGGATGAAAGTTGGTATAAAGAATATTCATCAGCTCATTAGAGCTGAATACACTTTCATAATTTTCTCAGTCATTTTAACTTTAGCAAAATTATTCAAAACATAACTTCTTGAATTGCTGACATATTGATCACGAAGAATTTGACTGTTAACCAGTTTATTACAAGCTTCATTAAGCTCTTCTTGTGAATCTTTATCAATCAAAATAAAATTACCATCATGGTAAAGGTCTTTAGTGCTACCTGCACTAGTTGAGACTACCGCTGTTTGCATTAAAAGTGCCTGCATGACTGACTGTGGCACACCTTCGCCACTATCTGATGTTAATATAAACACATCTAAAGCTTGTAATAATTCTGGTACATTTGAAACATGGCCAAGCATTGAAACATTATCTTGCAATTCAAGATCATTAATCATACTAGCTAAATTTTCTTGTTGAGGGCCATCACCAGCCATCACAAAGTGAATGTTTTTTTCTGGATTATTATCAATGACATTGCGCGCCATATTTAAAAATCTATCATGCCTTTTAAATTGGCGCAATACCGCGATAATACCAATGACAATTTGATCATCTTGAAACTGGAATAAATCACGACAGGCTTGTCGGTCAAAATTATTTTGGTCATAGATATCAGCATCAATACCCGTTGGAATAGATTGGATTTTTTCAGGCTTGATGCGATTATTATTAATCATATCTAATCTGACACCTTCACCAGTGGTAAAAATATAATCTGCAAGTTCATTAATAAAATTCGATCTTGATGATTTAATTGGATTCGATAAATGGCGTGTTCTAATAAATTTAACACCGGCTAATTTAGCAGCCAGGCCGCCTACCCAGGTGTCCTTACCGCTATGCGTGTTAACAACGTCAATTTGATTTTCTTGAATTATTTTTTTAATACCAAACAGGGTCTTAAAATCAGCATTGCCTCTAAAAGGTAGAGTGAAAACTTTGATATTATTATCTAATGCTTTTTGTTTGATTTGCGCATAGTTAGTACACACAAGAAATACTTCAATACCTTGTTCACGCAAGGCAATCATCTCATTAATAATACGGATTTCTTGCCCGCCCCAACCATCTGACCATTCAGTATGCAGGACTCTAATCTTTTTTTTCATTTAATGTATTTCTAATATTCTCTTTAATTAAATCTAAGTTTAAAGTATTCAAGCAATCACTAACACCTGAATTGTTACACCCTGTTTGAGAACATGGCACGCACTCTCTATTATCCATTAGCACCCTATGTTTACCATGCTGTTGCATGCCGCCTTTTCGTTGGTATGTTGTTTCCGTAAGCGCTTTATCCCAGGGACCCCAATTATCAACTGCCGTGGGGCCAAAAAATGCCAAGACTGGAACATCATTTGCAGTAGCAATGTGCATAATAGCTGTATCAACAACAATTAGCATCTGAGCCAATTTATTTAGGGCTGAAGCTTCTAGTAAAGTTAATTTTCCAGATAAATCAATAGGTTTTGACTGGGTATGTTTTAAAATATTAGCAACTCTTTCCAACTCTTGATCCACTGGGGCTGCTGTAAGAACAACTTTAGTCTTTAATTCTAACTCGCAATAATCGATAACTTGTGCCATGATCTTATCATTTATACATTTATACATACATTGAGAAACAGGATGAATATGAATAAAGTTACCAAAACCTTTTGCAATCCCACGAGCTTTATCATTATCCTTACTAGAGTGGTAAACATCCAACCCTTTATCGTTAACAGGTAAGTTTAACAATCTTAAAGGATCAAGATTCAGATCTACAATATGACGCTCACCCTGAAACGAGAAATAATGCGTAAAAGAATTTTTATTAATATAGCCTTTTCCACCATCTCTTCCAACCCTGATCTTTGCGCCACTAATATAAGCAATTTGTGCGCCACGATCGCCGCGATCAGAGGAAATGATAATATCGTAGTGACCCCTTCTAATATTTCTCAGAGTTTTGAACTCTGTTTTAATCCTTTGCCAGATAGGCATAGCCCTTAATTTAAACCTATCATGCAAAATAATACGATTAATATTTGGATTGTAAGCGATGAGTGCTTCTGTACCTTTATTTACCATAAGATCTATTTCACCATCTGGATAATGACTTTTAAGGTTTCTGATCAATGGTGTTAATAAAATTACATCACCCACACTACGGAATTTGGTAATGAGTATTTTCATTCAAAATATTTCCAAAAAGTGTACTGCGCATACACTTTAGCAATAATAAATCCATGCCAACCTTCAACAAAACCTAATCTGAATATATAAATTTTTACAAAAGTCCAAATTGGTGAAACAAAGGCTTTGATTAAACTTTTCTTTTTTTGACTCAGTGCAGCGTACTTTCTTTGTTTGTTAGAAAACTCCTCTACCGTATCAAACGCCAAATGAAGCATATGATTTTTTAACTTTGCAGTTGTGCCTCGAATCTGCACACTTTCATGTACTGTAACATCGTTAAATTTTCCTTTTTGTCTATTAAAAAGACGAATACTATAGTCTGGATAAAGACCGCAATGCCAAATATCCTTTCCAAAGAAATTATTGAGTCTAGCAGTATGATAGCCATCTGCCGTAGGCTCTTGAAGTGTACTTAAAATTTCTGATTGCAATTTAGCGGTAATCCTTTCATCAGAATCTAGCACAAACACCCAATTATTCTTTGCTAGATTAACAGCTTTATTTTTCTGAGCACCGAAGCCGAGCCAGTCTTGATGCAATACTTTAGCCCCGACCTGCTGAGCAACTGCACAAGTGCTATCTATTGATCCACTGTCTAAAACCAACACTTCGTCAGCAAATAATGCTGATTTCACTGCATCTGCAATAAATTTTTCTTCATTTTTACTAATTATGACGACAGAGAGCTGGTTGTGCATTTAAAATAAAACATAACAATTTAAACCGATTATACGTATTCTTTATTATGACCACTAAAACAATTTTTCTTGATCGAGATGGGGTTATTAATAAGGAAGTCGGGTATCTACACAAGATACAAGATTTTGAGTTTATTGATGGCGTGTTTGACGCCTGCTTACACTTTCAAGCGCTTGGCTATCAGCTCGTTATTGTCACTAATCAGTCAGGTATTGGTCGTGGATATTATGATAAAGATGCTTTTCATGTTGTCAACAGCTGGATGTTGGAGCAATTCAAAAAACAGGGGGTTAACATTTTGGATGTTTTCTTTTGTCCACATACTCCAGAAGCAAACTGCGATTGTAGAAAGCCCAAATCTGGCATGCTCAATCAAGCCAATGAAAAACATAACATTGATATGGAGAAATCTTGGATGATTGGCGACAAGGAGGCCGATGTTGCTGCTGCCAATTCTGCTGGCGTCAAAAACACAATCTTAGTCAAGAGTGGGCATGCAATTGATGAGAAAAACTCAAATGCAAGGTTTATTCTTGAATCAATAGAGCAAGCTAAAGAGGTAATTACTAACTAAAGATTATTATATTCCTTATACCAAAGAGCAAAATTCTCCACACCCTGCTTAACGCTCATACTTGGCTTATAGCCAAACTGCTCAACAAGATCGTCTACATCTGCATAAGTGTCAGGCACATCGCCAGGTTGGAGTGGCAGCAGCTCTTTTTCTGCTGTCTTCCCTAGTGAGGTTTCTAGTGCTTCAATGTAATCCATCAGCTCTACTGGATTGTTGTTACCAATATTATAAACCCTGTACGGGGCGCTACTCGTTGCAGGATCTGGGTTATTACTATCCCAATCTGGGTTAGGTATTGCAGGTCTGTCTAGTATTCTTATGATGCCTTCTACGATATCATCAATATAAGTAAAGTCTCTACGGTGTTTACCGTAGTTAAACACCGTAATAGGCTCATCATTCATAATAGCTCTAGTGAACTTTTGTAATGCCATATCTGGTCTATCATATGGGCCATATACAGTAAAGAATCTTAAACCTGTAGTTGGTAGATCATAAAGGTG